>Ga0209603_1000144_pt1 | contig 94712 bp, 133 predicted proteins | sample COGITO_mtgs_1206_FD_184812 | JGI IMG/M metagenome (GOLD analysis project Ga0209603, IMG submission 184812) | Pelagic marine microbial communities from North Sea - COGITO_mtgs_120607 (SPAdes) (version 2) | ecosystem: Environmental > Aquatic > Marine > Epipelagic ...
TGTACTTTCACTACAACATTAACAACAAAACTTATTTATCACCACAATCATTTGGTAGACCAGACCCTATTGTAGAGTTTGCGGATAAACTAAAAAGAATGGGAGATAAAGAAGATTGGAAAGCAGCGAAAGCTATGGAGCCAAAACTTCGTACTTTTGTACCTGTTGTTGTGAGAGGTGAAGAAGGTGAAGGAGTTCGTTTTTGGGGATTCGGTAAAACAGTATATCAAGAAATTCTTGGATACATTGCTGACCCAGATTACGGAGATATCACAGACCCAACTAGTGGTAGAGATTTAACAATCGAGTACAAATCAGCAGAAGAAGCTGGAACTACTTATCCAACTACTACTATTAGAGTTAAACCAAATGCATCTGCAGTAACTGAAGATGAAGCGAAAGTAACTCAATTCTTGGAATCACAAACTGAAATTACAGATTTATATTCTGAATTATCTTATGATGAATTAAAATCAGTATTAGAAGGATGGTTAAATCCAAGTGGTGAGGGTGAGAAGGAAACTGTATCTCAAAGTACTTTATCTCAAAGTACTCCATCTCAACCAACACAAACTGCACCAACTACAACTGAATCAGCAAAGAAAACTGATGATGTAGCTGCGGCATTTGATGACTTATTTAACAACTAAAAACCAATTTAATGGCGAAAAAGAAAGCAGTAAAAGAGCTTGACCTGGCTGATATTCTAGCAGGTGAGTTGAACAAACAATCGAAAGATTCCAAAGTAGCATTTTTTCTTAATGATGATGAAGCTCCTACAAATGTAGATGGGTGGATATCAACCGGATGTGCAATGTTGGATGTAGCTGTTTCCAATCGTCCTTATGGTGGTTTGCCTGTTGGTAGAATAACTGAAATCACAGGATTAGAACAATCAGGAAAATCATTAGTATCAGCACACCTCCTTGCGGAAACACAGAAACAAGGTGGTGTTGCTGTTCTTATTGATACAGAAACTGCAGTAAGTAGAGAATTTTTAGAAGCAATCGGTGTTGACGTTTCTAAACTTCTTTATGTAACCGCAGATTCGGTTGAACAAATCTTTGATTTCACAGAAACTATCATTGAGAAAGTTAGAGAAACTTCGAAAGATAAAATAGTAACAATAGTAGTAGATTCAGTTGCGGCTGCTTCTACAACTAATGAATTAGCATCCGATTATAAGAAAGATGGATATGCTACTGATAAAGCTATTATTATCTCGAAGGCGATGAGAAAGATTACCAATATGATTGGTAGACAGAAAATCTCATTAGTATTCACTAACCAATTAAGACAGAAGATGAATGCTATGTTCGGAGACCCTTGGACTACAAGTGGTGGTAAAGCTCTTGCTTTTCACGCATCTGTAAGATTAAGGTTGAAGAATATGGGACAAATCAAGATGAAGGTAAATGGTAAGGATAAGACAGTGGGAATGAAAGTTCGTTGTCAAGTAGTAAAAAACAGAATGGGACCTCCTTTGAGAGCAGCCGATTTTGAAATCTACTTTGACAGAGGGATTGATAACTATGGTTCATGGTTATCTGTTATGAAAGAAAACAAACTAGTAAAACAAGCAGGTGCATGGTATGCATACGTTGATACTGAAACTGGTGAAGAATTCAAATTTCAATCAAAAGATTTTATTCCTTTGATGGGTACGAATACTGAACTCAGAGAACAAATTTATAAAAAGATATGTGAAGAAACAATCTTACAATATAAATCTGATACTTTAGATATTGATGCTATGGAAATAGATACGAAAGGACCTGGAATTAACGAGTAAAAACAAAAATCAATATGAGTAAATTAGTTACAATGTTGAGATTAAGTGCTGAAGCTGATAAAGCTAAAGCACTTTTATCTCTTGACTTATTGGAAAATAAGGCAGTTGGAATTGGTGACCATTCTACTGAAGATTTCTACAAAAATGCAGAGGAAGCTCTGATTAAGTTAGTAGATGCTGATGATAGAATAGAAGCATTAGAAAAATACTTTCCTCCAACAAAAGAAGTTATATAATGAAAGAACTCTACAAAAACATTTTAGATTCGGTTGAAACCGATAGAGAAACGAATATCAATAGACACAAGAATTCTCGTGTTTTAATTATTGATGGGTTAAATACATTTATCAGATGTTGGTCATCCATTCCTACAATGAATGAAGATGGTGACCATGTTGGTGGTGCAACTGGTGTTCTCAAATCGATTGGATATGCAATTAGACAAACTCAACCAACTCGTGTTGTTGTAGTGTTCGATGGGAAAGGTGGTTCTACACAAAGAAAGAAGAAATTTAGTGGATATAAAGCTCAAAGAGATTCTAACAAACTCAGAGTAAATCGTGCATATAAAGGTATGATGAATGATGAGGATGAAAGAGAATCTATGAAAAGACAATACGTTTGGTTAAACGAAATGTTAGATGGGTTACCTCTTACAACTATGATATACGATGGTGTTGAAGCCGATGATATCATGGCTTATATATCCACTAAAATTCTCAAGGAAGATGAACAAGCGGTAGTAATGTCAACAGATAAGGATTTCCTTCAACTGATTGATGATACAACTATCGTTTGGTCACCTACCAAAAAGAAAATGTATAATACCAAAATGGTAAAAGAAGAATATGGTATCGAATCCAAGAATCTTTTATTGTATAGAGTATTGGATGGTGATAAATCCGATAACATACCTGGTGTTTATGGGTGTGGGATTAAGACCGTAGTAAAAAGATTTCCTGAAATAACAGAAGATAAGAAATTATCAGTAGATGATTTATTAGAACTTGCTGAGAAAAAATCAGAGGAAACAAAAGGAAAAATAAAAATATACAATGATATTTTAAAATCCAAAAGACAAATCTTACTTAATGAAGATTTGATGCAACTACATGATGTTGATATTAGTGGTACTATAAAGATGAAAACTTTAGATAGGTTTAACGAGCCAATCACTCCACTAAATAAAATGGATTTTATGAAAATTCTACTAAAATACAAAGTAATCGGAAACTTTGGAGATATCAATGATTGGTTAAAAACCACTTTTGGTAATTTAATAACAGAATAATTAGGATATTAAAAATAAATTTCGTATATTTGTATAAGTTTTAAAAAGAGTCAATGGCAGAACAAATAGATACATTATCAAAATTCGGACAATCATTTCAATCGAAGGTATTATCCGCATTATTGACCGATGGTAAATTTCTTGATACAATTAGTGAAATAACAACTGCAAAGTTCTTTGAGAACGATGCAAATAAATGGATTGTATCTGAAATACTAAATTATCATTCGGAGTATAAAAAACCACCAACATTAGATGTATTCAAAGCTCAACTATCAAAGGTTGATAATGAAATATTAAAGAAAACAACAGTAGAACAACTAAGACACGTTTTTACAAATGTTGGTAATGTAGATTTAGATTATATAAAAGATGAATTCAAAAGCTTTTGTATTAATCAAAATTTAAAAGGAGTAATCTTACAATCAGTTGATTTGTTACAAGCTGGTTCGTATGATAGAATAAAAGAATTAGTAGATTCGGCTATGAAAGTTGGTAATGAAACCAATTTAGGATTAAATTATATCGAAGATTTTGATTTAAGAGCCGAGGAAATAAATAGAACAACAGTTCCAACTAAATGGGAGCCAATTAATGCACTGATGGATGGTGGATTAGGACCTGGTGAACTTGGAGTAGTTGTAGCACCTTCGGGTGTAGGAAAAACATGGATTCTCACCGCAATAGGTGCAGAAGCTGTTCGGAGAGGTTTGAGTGTAGTACATTACACAATGGAATTATCAGAGCACTACGTTGGTGCTAGATATGATACTGTGTTTACTGGCATTCCTTCCACCGATTTGAAGGAAAAGAAAGATGAGGTCAAAGCAAAAATCACGAATCTTAATGGGAAATTATTGATAAAATATTTTCCTCCAAAGGGTGTTTCAGTAAAAAGGTTACAGCAACATATTGAGAAAATGGTTACGTTAGATAACAAACCCGATGTTATCATTGTGGATTATGCTGACCTCTTACTCTCCCACTCTAATAAGTCAGACTCTACTTATGCAGAGCAAGGAGGGGTATATATTGACCTTCGTGGAATGAGTGGCGAATTGGAAATACCAATTTGGACTGCATCTCAAACTAACCGTTCAGCAATTGATTCCGAAGTTATTGAAGCAGATAAGATTGCAGATTCTTATGCTAAAGTAATGAATGCCGATTTTATTATGAGTGTTAGTAGAAAATCAAAAGATAAATTGAATGATACTGCAAGAGCTCATATTATGAAAAACAGATTCGGACCAGATGGAATTACTTTCCCTATGAAAATGAATACAAACACAGGTTACATGGAAGTTTATGATGGAACATCACCTGATGGGGTAATTGCAACAAAACAATCTGCAAGTGGACAATTAGAAACTAAAAAACTCCTACATAAAAAGTATGTAGAAAATATGGGATAGTATGGGAGTATTAAAATGGAAAGACCCTTGGCAAAGAGATTATACAGAACTTAATGTTTTATATGATACTGGATTCTGTAATAGAATATTTCATTGGGAAATTGCAAGTCATTTAAATCGTGAGTTCTATAATAATGAGTTTACCATAGCAGTTGAAGAATCTCAATGGCCAGAATTAGATGAACTAATTAATTTACCAAATACCATAGTAATACCAAAAGAAGAAGAAATCAGATATTTTAATAACTTAAATGATATACAAATTAAAGATTGGGAAACTTTAGGTAAGGCGTTTACAAATGATATACCATTAGATTCAGAAAAAAATTATGTATCTAAATTTAGTTTTACTGATTTGGGATATTTCTTTGAACATAGAGGAGAACTAGTTGATTTAGAAATAAGACCATTGCAGTATATTAAACTAAAAGATGAGAATATTCAGACAATAATTGAAGATTCGGTATCTGATTTAGTTGGTGTTCATATGAGAAGAGGCAGAGGAGTTAAGATTCCAGAAACTTTGTACACTAATAGTGAGTATTCTGATTATATTAAATTTAGAGAAGAACAAGGGGCAATTGAAAATTCAATATTTACATATCATAGAGATGAAGAATACTTTGAATTATTTGATTCTATTTTAGAAATTAATCCAAATCAAAAATTTTATCTATCATATGATGTACCAGAAAAGTATATGAAAAATGTTTTAGATAAGTACCGAGATGTTTTGGTTACGAAAGAGGATTTGAGAAAAAAATTAGATTTAACTGGCTTTAAAAAAAGTAAAAAAATGCATATTGATAATATGATTGATTTATTTGGGTTATCGAATACTATGTATCTAATTGCATATCCTGTTTCCACTTGGAGTGTATTTTCACATGAATATAAAAATAAAAAAAGAAATTTTATACATGATGAGTTAGGGTGGATATTATCGAGATACGAGAGACTCTTAAAATAAATAATGTATCAAAAAAATTATAACAGACAAATATAAAAAAATAGTTATGTGTAATAATGGAAAATTTAAAAAATAATATTAAAATCATTTCGTTTTTCAATATATACTATAATTATAAACACGACCAAATGATTGGTCACTTCAAAACAATTAATAATTAAATATTTTATGGCAAATTCACAAGAATTATTTGAACAGATTAAAGATTTATTCGTTCAATTCGAAACAGAACACAATGGTGGTTCTAAAGCAGCTAAATCAAGAGCAAGAAAAGCAATTGGTGAAGTTAAAAAATTAGTAACAGATTATAGAAAAGCTTCAGTAGAAGAATCAAAATAATTAAATTACTATGAGCAAACTATTTCAAGAAAGAATTCCATTCAAACCATTCGAATATCCAACTTACTATACAGAAGGTTGGTTGAAACAAGCACAAGCATTTTGGTTACACACAGAAATCCCAATGCAAGGTGATGTTAAGGATTGGAATGAGAGATTAACTCCAGCTGAGAAAAACTTAGTTGGTAACATTCTTTTGGGGTTTGCTCAAACTGAATGTGCAGTTTCCGATTATTGGACTAATATGGTTACCGATTGGTTTCCTAAACATGAGATAAGACAGATGGCTATGATGTTTGGTTCACAAGAAACAATTCATGCAACTGCATATTCATACTTAAATGAAACATTAGGATTAGATGACTTCTCAGCGTTTCTGCACGAACCTGCAGTTGCTGAGAAGTTTGAACTCCTTACTGCAACATCCAATGAATGGAAACATACAGATTTGGCAACAAATCCACAAGCAAGAAAAGAAGTTGGTAGAAGTTTAGCAATCTTCTCTGCATTTAGTGAAGGGGTATCCCTATACTCTTCATTTGCAGTGTTGTACTCATTCCAAATGAGAAATATGCTAAAAGGGATTGGACAACAAATGAAATGGAGTGTAAGAGATGAATCTCTACATTCTAAAATGGGTTGCCAATTGTTCAGAGATATGTGTAATGAATATCCTACGTTATTAGAAGAGTGTAAAGAATCAATTGAAGAAGCTTCAAAATTAATTGTTCAGTTAGAAACAAACTTTATTGATATGATATTTGAACAAGGTGATTTAGAAAACCTTGAGAAAGAAGATTTGAAAGAGTTTATTAAAGCTAGAACAAATACAAAATTACAAGAATTAGGATATGACTCCATTCATGAATTCGATAAAACGAAGGCTGAAAAGTTAGAATGGTTCTATCACCTAACAGGTGGATTAACCCATACTGATTTCTTTGCCGTTAGACCTACTGATTATAGTAAGGCAAACGAAGGTGAAGATTGGGGAGATTTATTTTAAAATACAAATATATGAAAACATTTAACGAATTAGAAATAAGCGTAAGAAATTGGGCAATAGAAAAGGGTATAGATAAGCCAGAAAATGCACCAAAACAAATGCTAAAAGTGATGGAAGAAGTAGGTGAAACTGCTGGGGCACTTTTAAAAAATAATGAAGCAGAATTAAAAGATGGGATAGGTGATTCATTTGTAACTCTTATCATACTTTGTCAGCAATTAGGTTATTCCCCAACAGAATGTTTACAATTAGCATACAACGAAATAGAAAATAGAAAAGGTAAAACAGTTAACGGAGTGTTCGTTAAAGAAGAAAATTTATAAAAATGGCAAAAACAAATTACGGAGCAGATTTAGGTTGGGAACTTGATGTAGATTTCCCATCATGGGCAAATACAGAGATATATGTTAAAACTATATCTAAAGGATATTTGTTAGAAGGTGAAAAACCAAAAGATGCTTATTGGAGAGTTGCAACACGAGTTGCTCAAAGATTAGATAAACCACAATTGGCAACTAAATTCTTCGATTATATTTGGAAAGGTTGGTTAAACTTAGCAACACCAGTTCTTTCAAATACTGGTACTGATAGAGGATTACCTATATCTTGTTTTGGTATAGATGTTGCTGATTCCATATATGATATCGGAAATAAGAACTTAGAATTAATGTTACTTGCAAAACATGGTGGTGGTGTTGGTATTGGTATCAACCAAATCAGACCTGCAGGAGCTAAGATTACAGGTAATGGAACAAGTGATGGTGTAGTACCATTTGCTAAAATATACGATTCTACAATCCTTGCCACAAACCAAGGTTCAGTACGAAGAGGAGCAGCATCTGTTAACCTTAATATTGACCACAAGGATTTCGATGAGTGGATTGAAATCAGAGAACCAAAGGGAGATGTAAATAGACAATCACTAAATCTACACCAATGTGCAGTTGTAGGTGATAAGTTTATGAGAAAACTTCAAGATGGAGATGAAACTGCAAGAAGAAAGTGGGGAAAATTACTACAAAAAAGAAAAGCAACTGGTGAACCATACATCATGTACAAAGGAAATGTTAATAAAGCAAATCCTGAAATGTACAAAAAAAATGGATTAAAAGTTCATATGACAAACATATGTTCTGAGATTACATTACATACAGATGAGAACCATTCTTTTGTTTGTTGTTTATCATCAGTAAATCTATCTAAATACAATGAGTGGAGAGATACTGATTTGGTTTATACTGCAACTTGGTTCTTAGATGGAGTACTTTCTGAATTTATCCAAAAGGCTAAAAACATGAGAGGATTTGAAAATTCTGTTGCATCTGCTGAAAAAGGTAGAGCATTAGGATTGGGAGTTTTAGGATGGCACACTTACCTACAACAAAATGGTATTCCATTTGAAGGTATGGAAGCTCAATTTGAAACTCGTAAGATTTTTTCTCAGTTAAAGATAGAATCAGAAAGAGCATCAAGAGATATGGCAACCGAATATGGTGAACCTCTATGGTGTAGAGAAAGTGGATTTAGAAATACTCACTTAAGAGCAGTTGCTCCAACAGTTAGTAACTCTAAATTAGCTGGAAATGTATCTGCTGGTATCGAACCTTGGGCTGCAAATGTATTCACCGAACAAACTGCAAAAGGAACGTTCATTAGAAAAAACAATGAGTTAGTAAAGGTTCTAAGAAAAGCAGGTATCAATAATAAAGATACTTGGGATAAGATTATGGAAGATGGTGGTTCGGTACAAGATATCAAAGAACTTGATAAGTGGTGTTACTTAGAAGGTAAAATGGTACTTTGTGAAGAAATTACTAACGGAGATAGAGATAAAGTTTATCCTGTCAAGGATGTGTTCAGAACATTCAAAGAAATAAATCAAATGGATTTGGTTAAACAAGCTGGTATTAGACAACAGTATATTGACCAAGGAGTTTCATTAAATTTAGCATTCCCTTCCATTGCATCACCGAAATGGATTAACCAAGTAACTATGGAAGCTTGGAAACAAGGAATTAAAACGTTGTATTATATGAGAACTGAATCAGTTCTTAGAGGTGATATAGCAACAAGAGCGGTAGACCCTGATTGTGTTGCGTGTGATGGATAATAATTAATTAATAATAGGAGAAATTAAAATGGTAGAAGTAAAGAAATTTTATGCAGAATGGTGTGGACCTTGTAAGGTTCTAACACCTTTAATGGAAAACGTTAAAACTAAATTTTCAGATGTTAACTTTGAAAATGTGGATATTGATTCACAATTCGAAATAGCTCAGAAGTATCATGTACGTTCTGTACCAACAGTAATTATTGAAAAAGATGGTGTTGAAGTACAAAGAATGGTAGGAGTTCAATCAGAATTAGCATATACAAACGCTTTAACTGAAAATTTATCGTAAAATATTTGGATTTCTCATTTATTTTTCGTATATTTACATAGTAAATAATAAAAACATAATATATGGCAGGAATTAAATTTGTACATCACGAAGAAGAAGTAGTAAAATTAAAAGGAACACCTAAAGTTCCTTTTAGTAAAAGTAAAAAGTTAAGTAGTATGGATGGTGGTAATACGTTATACTATATTGATACGGAGGTTGCGTTTAGAATGAAACTAGAGAATTTTGTAGATTTCACACAAAAACATCCACAAAACAGTAGCTATGCTGTAATTACCATTCCAATCGAAAGAGTTTAAAAATAAAATAAAAAGTTATGTCAAAAACCTTATGGTTTTTTAGTAATAGGTTACGAGGAGAATCTCACCCTAGGTCAAAATTAACAACAGAACAAGTAATACAAATTAGAGACCTTTACTCCAAGGGGTTTTCTACAAATGTCATTGCTCGTAACTATAAGGTATCTACTTGGAATGTAGAAGAAATAGTAAAAAGAAAAACTTGGACACACATTTAAAATTTAAAAGAATTATGAATAAATACAATGAAAAACAACTCGAAGAGAATTATAATAAGTTTATCGAGGCACTTAAGAAATCTTTCGAAGGAGATAGATTAGAGAAATTACTACATATGTACTCAATGGATGAATTAGGACCAAACCTAATGTTATCACCAGCGAGTGGAAATGTTAATTATCACAATGCATATGAAGGTGGTTATATTGACCATGTTATGAATGTAGCTAGAAATTCACTCAGAATGATGAAACTCTACAAAGAAGCAGGTGGTATCATTGATTTCACACAAGATGAATTATTATTTGCAGCATTCCATCACGATTTAGGAAAACTAGGAAGTAAAGGAAAAGTTCATTATGTAACAAATCCTTCTGATTGGCACGTAAAGAATCAAGGTAAGATATATGTTAGTAATTCAGACCTATCATATCTAACACATACTGATAGAACATTCTTCTTATTACAAGAATATGGAATTAAATACAATGAAAACGAATATTTTGGAATCAAACTTACTGATGGTATGTATGATGAAGATAACGTAAAATATTTCAAAGTATTTGACCCAAAAAACTACTTAAAATCAAATATACAATTTATACTTCATTGGGCTGACCATATGAGTACTTGTATAGAAAGAGATACACAAAACGCTCCGTTTTAATATGTGTGGAATCATCGGAGGAAATAACTTTAACTCATCTTCTATAAAAGATGGGTTAGACAAGATACTACATAGAGGTAGAGATAATTCAACTATTGAACAAGTTGGAGATTTCTACTTTGCTCATAATAGATTATCAATACAAGATTTATCAGAATTTGCAAATCAACCACTTTGGAATGAAGATAAAACAGTTTGTATAGTTTATAATGGTGAACTATGGGGAAGTAAACTTACCGATAAACTTAAGAGTAAAATAACAATACCATTCAGAACAACTTCTGATACTGAAATTATATTAAACTCTTACTTAGAGTTCGGTGTAGATTCTTTCAAAGATTTAGATGGTATGTTTTCTTTTTGTATTATTGATACACGAAGTAAAACTGCATATTTAGTTAGAGATTATATTGGTGAACTTCCTTTTTGGTATTCAATTGATAAATTAACTAATAAGTTAGCATTCTGTTCAGAGAAAAAAGGATTACCTCTATCAGATATTTACATGACGAGTGTAAAGACAGTTTATCCGGGTACATATGTTGAATACAACTATGAAACACTATATCATAGTGTTAAAACTTACTATGAACTACCTAATGAAATAATAGAACACGATAGAGATACTATTATTAAGAATATAAGAAGTTTATTAGGAGAAGCCGTTCAAGCAAAAATGATTTCGGATGTTCCTATTTGTACACTTCTAAGTGGGGGAATTGATTCTGTAATAACAACATATCTTTTATCTAAGTTATATCCTAAATTAGAAGCATTTGTAGTAACAACAGAGGGTGGTAGTGATATAAAGTTTGCAAGAATAGCAGCAAAAGAATTTGGTATCAAATTACATGAAATTCATATGACAAATGATGAAATCATGAATTCAATTGATACTACGTTATATGTAACTGAATTAACAAAATGGCAGAATATAGGTAGTGCACTTGCAACTATCAAACTAGGTGAAGAGATAAAGAAACATGGATTTAAGGTAGTGTTTTCTGGTGATTTATCTGATGAGATTTGGGGTAGTTATGGTCACATTCAAGCATTTCATTATACACCTGAAACTTATGATATAGCAAGAAGAAAATTAATAAAGGATGTACATAAAGGAAACTTTCCATCACAAAATCAATCTATGATGTGGGGTGGTACTGTTGAAATTAGAACTCCTTACTCTTGGAGACCATTTGTAGAGTACTCTTTAAACATTCCTCCATTGTACCAAAATGAAAAGGGACATATGAAACCATTGTTAAGAGAAGCATTTAAAGGAGAAATATCAGATGAGTTATTGTGGAGAAAGAAAGTTTGGTTTGCACAAGGAGCAGGAACATCAGATGGTATAGAAAAAATAAAAGATACATTAAAAGACAGATTGAAAAATCAGTTTCAATATAAAGATGATTTAAATATAAAGAAGTTTTGGGATTAAATGTAGTTCATATAAAAGAAGAAGGTGAAGAGATGGATAAGGTCATTGAAGATACAATGGCTATTATTGATATGTATCCTGATATATTTCCTCATATGTACAAACAAGGATTCAAACTTGTTAAAAGAATCAAACGAGGTAATTTAGTTTTACAAGATGGTGTAATGATTACATTTACACAATATACACATGGTGGTAAACTATCTCGAAATGCAACAACGATAAAGAAAACAAATGATTTTATTATTCATCAGATAGCATCAGACCAAACCCAAAAGGGTTCAACTAAAAAGGTATTAGATGAATTTGTAGAATATTGTAAATCAAAAAAAGCTGGTAATATATTATTAACTGTTCGAGCTTTCAACGAAAGGGCTCGTAAATTCTATGAAAGATATGGATTCAAGTACGATTCAGATATACAATGGAATTCAAAAGAAACAGGTATAATACCAGGTGTAATTTATAGGTTACAACTAGAAAAAATAAAAAGTGAAAAGTTTTTTCAGTTTTAGCTTGTATAATTAAAAATAATTTCGTATATTTGTATAACAAATTCATTATAAGTCATGAAATGGGTTTGAATAATTTTTAAAAAAAAGAAATATTATGTCAAAGATTAAAACCAAATGGGTAAAAATACCTGTTGAAACAACTTCATCTTATTGGATGAACAACGTAGAAGATACTCAGTCAGATGTGTATTCGGAAGCGTATGCAAAAGCTTGGGAAAAATATTTTTGCTCAAGATAATTAAACAAACGCTGTGGGATTGGATACCTTACTCTAAATGGAAAGCGTTGAAATAGAAAAACATCCAAACCCTCACTATAAAAATGAAGTGAGGTTATAACAAATATTAAATAAAAGAATATTATGCATTACACAAAAAAGCAAGCTATATCATTAGCAAATTCCGCTTCCATTAAGAATAAAAATGGTAAAAATTGGGAAACAATCGTAGAAACTACATTTAAAAAAAATGAAATTCTACCAGATATAAAGGATTTAAATAAATCCTTGTTTAAGACAAAAACTTATTGGTTTTATAGTGGCGGTAATCGTTTAAGAACCAAACTTATTGACCAGTGGTTACCAAAATTCAATCATATTATTGAAGATAAAAATTCAATAGGAGACGCTCAAATTGATGAATTTATAATAGCAACTGATTCTTTAGCAATTGATTCTTCAAAAAAAGATTCACAATTTGGAGATAATTACAAATATATTGCTCTAATACGAGAAACACCTGATAAGAGACAAACCGAAAGATTAGATAGTATCAAACAAAATTATCCTACTAATTTCGAATATTATATTGGAGAAAGAGGACTTGAAGAATATATGGATTCTCTTACGAATCCAGTTGAAAAAAAACAATTACCAGTTGGAAAAGTCGAGTGGACTGGCATTGATAAGTTACTTGATAATGAAGTCAATAGAGATTTAGATGATGTTCATGTTTATGAGTTAATGGATTCTTTATTAGCTGAAATGAGAAATGGAAGTGTGAGAGGATTGGTAAGACCTTTGATTGGTATTAAGGCAAATGGAAAAGATTATTTAGTCGATGCTCATCATTTAAAAAAGGCGATTATCTTAATAAATAAATTTACGCAGTGGAACATAACCGAAGTACCTGTTTATTACTTAACTCATTTAGAAGATTGTACTGAAGAAGAGCTTACAATGTTGATGAGTGTAATTAATGTACTAGTAAAAAAATGGAATCCATTCAATTATGTTGGGTTATGGGAAAAAACTTATGATAAATTAAATGAAGAGGATAGAAAATTTCCATATACTAAATTGAGAGAAGAAATGGAAAGATTAAATCCATCAGACCCTGCAAAATCACCAATTCTTCATGCATTTTGTATTTCTGATAGAGCAGAGGAAAAAGATTGGGGAAATAATACTAAGAAAGTTACTTTTGGCAAATTAATGTTTACAGAAGAGGATTACACTAACAAATACAAACCAATTGTTGATTCCATAATAAAACTTAAAGAAAGAATAACTAAGACACGAGGTGTAATTGGTAAAGACTATATCAATAAAGATACAAAAGAAAAAGAGAAGTCACCAACAAACGTCAGCTCTGTTTTGAGAGCATTTGCTACTGAACTTTCTGTTCAAGGAACTGAGATATCAGATAAAGAAGTTTATTATCAAATATTACAAGAATTATCAAATGGATATTGGGATTCAAAAAATGGGGTATTGCCAATTTGGACAGATGAACAATCATATAACATAAAAAATTGGAGAAGTATTAGTAATTTTCCAAGAAGAGCGAATGAAATGAAATTTCTTGTAAGAGATGAAATAATTCCTACACTAGAAGAAGATTTAACTTCAGAATAGTACAAAATTAAATGATAGAAGATATACTAAATAAATACAAAAAGGGTACTTACGAAGGTGAGTACCCAACTGTATCTGAAGAAGATTTTACTTTACTCAAGAAAAACTTTGATAAAGATAAAGTAAAAGAAGCATTTGCAGAATTATTCATGGAGTATGAAATACCCTATGCAGAAATTAGTGAAAAAAATGCATATGATGATTTCTTATCACTTAAGGGTTTCCGGTGGAGCCAGTATCTAAAGGAAGGACAATGGTTTCCACGAAAAGCAGCGGAATCTAAGTATCCACTAACATACGATGGAAAACAACAATACTTTTCTCGTATCAATACAGGTAACAGAGCATCTAATTACTTTCAACAACACAACAGATGGAGTGTAGATGGTTCAGTTTCACCAGGTCCAAAAAGAACTTGGGAAACAAAAGCATTTATGGTATCATTAATGGGTGCAGCTTATTCTTTAAAATTACCACAAGTTGGTAAAAAAGAATTAAGAACAATGATTGGATTGAGAAAATACATATGTGCTCAGTTCAAACCAAATGTAGCGAAGATGTTCTATGATATGAACAATGCTAAAACTGTACTTGATTTCTCAATGGGATGGGGTGATAGATTAGCAGGTGCATTTTCAAGTGAAACAGTTGAACATTATGTAGGGTTAGACCCTCGTAAAGAAAATCATCCGTTCTATGAACAACAAAGAGATTTTTATACTAAACATACATCTTTCTTTGAAACACCTACTAAAACAAACTTCTATGAATCACCAGCAGAAGATTTTGATTACTCTGAATATAACGAGTACTTTGATGTAGTATTTACATCACCTCCATATTTCTCAGTAGAAAGATATTCACATGATGATACTCAGAGTTGGGTAAGATATAAAAACATAAACGATTGGAACAAGAACTTTTTACATACTACTTTAGGTAAGATTATACCAACAGTAAAGAAAGGTGGTATCATTGCAGTGAACATAGCGGATGTATATGCTAGTTCCAAAGGTGATAAGGGATGGTTAGAGATTTGTAATCCAATGATTGATTATCTTACATCACAAGGATTAACTTACAAAGGTTGTATTGGTATGGAAATGGCAAAGAGACCTAATAGTGGTGGAGCAGGAACTGCTAAAGATGATGGACAGTATTCAGAAGAAAGTTTAAAATTAGCAGAAGAAACAAAAAATCAAACTTTTTGTGAACCTGTTTGGATATGTCAAAAATAATTCGTATATTTGTATAAATAAATAAAACAGAACAGATTGTATCAAAACATTTATTACCAACGAGAAAGAAATTTAATCCATCTTTGGGATGACCAAAGAGGATATTCTGCATTTCCATACACACGATATGCTTATGAACCTGCACAAAGAGGTGAGTATAAATCTATTTATGGAGATAGTTTATCCAAAATTTATAAGTTTAAGAAAGATGACCCAAATTTATTTGAGTCAGATGTACCTGAAACTACACGAGCATTAGTAGATATGTATTCAGATAAAGATGATATATCAGACGGTCATGTTATCTTAACATATGATATTGAGTGTGAAATGATAAGTGGATTACCAGACCCACTAGAAGCTAAGAATGAATTAACTTCAATTGCACTTCACGATTCTGCAACAGACCAGTATTGGGTATTGGTTGTTGATAAGGAAGGTGGTATGAAAGAAAAGACTACTGATAAGTGTATCGTATTCCCATTCCAAGATGAACGAGATATGTTAGCTAAGTATTTGGAGTTATATGAGATGATTAATCCCTCAATCGTTACCGGTTGGAATATTGATTTCTTTGATACACCAATGTTATATAATCGTATAAAACGATTAATGGGAGAAAAACAAGCAAATAGATTATCACCAATCGGACAATGTTTCTGGTCACCTTATCGTAAAAGATACTTTATGGCAGGTGTATCTTATTTAGATTACATTACACTTTATAAGAATTACAATTATGGTGAACTACCAAACTATCGATTGGATAGTGTTGCACAAAAAGAATTGGGTAGAGGAAAGATTGAGTATGATGGAAACTTGGACCAATTATTTAGAGATGATATTGAAAAGTTTATCGAATATAACTTAGTAGATGTTGAGTTAGTAGTTGAGTTTGATAAAAAACTTCAGTTCATCGATTTGTGTAGAGGTATCTGTCATGCGGGACACGTTCCATATGAAGATTTCGTTTACTCATCAAAGTATCTTGAAGGAGCAATGTTAACTTATCTTAGAAGAAAGGGATTGGTTGCACCAAACAAACCAGCAGATAGGCAAGAACGAATGCAAGAAATTCGTGATAATAATCAAGAGAAATTTATTGGAGCATATGTAAAAGCTCCAATTGTTGGAAAATATGATTGGATATATGATTTAGATTTAACATCTCTATATCCTTCTATTATTATGACCCTCAACATTTCACCCGAATCAAAGATTGGTAAGATTCAAGATTGGGATGCAAATAAATTTGTTAAAGGGGAAGTTGATACTTATTATATCGGAGATAATACCATATCTAAAGAAAATTTAAGAAAGTATTTAGATGATTCCAAATTCTCAGTTGCATCGAATGGTGTACTTTACCGAACCGATACCGTTGGTTGTATACCTGGTATTCTTGACCTGTGGTTTCAAAAACGAGTTGAGTATAAAAATGAAATGAAAAAATATGGGAAAGCAGGAGATGATGAAAAATATGCCTTCTATCACAAACGTCAGTTGGTTCAGAAAATTTTACTTAACTCTTTATATGGTGTGCTTGGGCTTCCTGCCTTTCGGTTCTATGATGTTGATAATGCTACCGCTGTTACCACGACAGGACAGACAGTTATTAAATCAACTGCGGATATGGCTAACATCAAGTACAACAAGGAGCTTAATACTCCTGATTTGGATTCTAACATATACATCGATACTGATTCTGTATTCTTCTCAGCAGTTCCTTTAATGGATAAACGATTTCCTAATTGGAAAGATGAAGAACAAGATACAATTGCTGGTTATGTAAATGATATTGCAGAAGAGATGCAAGATTACCTTAATGATTTCTATGATATACTTTCAACAAAGGTTTTAAATGTTGATAAAGATAAACACAGATTAGAGATTAAGAAGGAGTATGTTGCAAAAGCAGGATTGTGGGTAGCAAAGAAACGATATGCACAATGGATTATATCAGATAATGGTGTACCAGTAGATAAGTTAGATGTAAAAGGATTAGATGTAAAACGTTCATCATTCCCAAAAGCATTCCAAGAATGTATGGGTACAGTTCTTATTGATATTCTAAAAGGTAAAACCGAAGAAGAGATTTCAGATTATGTTTTAGATTTCAAAAAGAATATGGTAAATAGACCTACATCCGAGATTGCAAAGAACTCAGCAGTAAAGAATCTTAAAAAATATATGCCGAAAGGTAAAAGAGAACGATTCTCTATGATGAAAGGAACACCTGCTCATGTTAAAGCAGCAATTCTATATAATGATTGTTTAAAACATTTCAATGCTCCTTTCAATTATGAACCATTAAAAAATGGTGATAAAGTTAAGTGGGTATATCTTAAAGATAATCCATTGGGAATTGATGGTTTAGCATTCACAGGTTATAAAGACCCACCAGAGATTGAGAAGTTTTTAGCTACTTACATTGACCACAACAAAATCTTCGAAAGAGAACTAGGACATAAACTACAAGTTTTCTTTGATGCAGTTGGTTGGGGTGAAGTAATAAGTGAACAAAGAACTGCTGAAAAATTCTTCAGTTTTTAGTAACATGACAATTTGTCATGTTTAAGTAAAATGGTATAATAAATGAACTATAATATAATAAATTAAAATAAATGAGTGAAAAGATTTACGTCCGTAAAATTGAGACTTGGACAATCTCAGCTGCAAGTGACCCGATTGAGGTTAATGTAGAAGCATTAAGAAAATGTGAACCACCATATGAAGGTGATTCAGAACAAGAATTAGTAAACTATCTACAAAACAATGTGTGGAATGAATATGAATTCTATGATAATGAACACAATAAAGAAGTTTATGGTGAAGATGAAATATATGATTTAGGTATGGAAGAAGCTTATACTGAACATGAGTTCTTTGATTCTCGTAATAAAGGTTGTGATGAATCTATTCAAGTAGGTGTACCGAATAAAGAATGGACAAAAACTGGTGGATTTCAACCATTAGCATATGGAGAAAACGAATATTAAATAAAAAAGAAATGGCAAAACAATTAAAATTTGATGTACAAGCAAGAGAATCCCTTAAGAATGGATTAGATACTCTTGCAGATGCGGTTAAGGTTACACTAGGACCGAAAGGTAGAAACGTTCTACTACAAAAAGGACAAGGTTCGCCACATATTACTAAAGATGGTGTATCGGTAGCAAAAGAAATTGAGTTAGAAGATGTGTTTGAAAACATGGGTGCTCAATTAGTTAAAGAAGTTGCATCCAAAACTGCTGATGAAGCGGGAGATGGTACAACAACTGCAACTGTTCTTGCTCAAGAGATAGCAAGATTAGGATTCGAATCAGTTGAAAATGGTGCAAATCCAATGGAACTTAAAAAGGGTATTGAAAAAGCTGTTAGTATCGTAACTGAAGAACTTGGTAAACAAGCAATTGTTGTAGGTTCTGATTATGATAAAATTAAACAGATTGCTACAATATCAGCAAACAATGATAATGTAATTGGTGAACTTATCGCAGATGCTTTCCAAAAGGTTGGTACTGATGGTGTAATTACAGTTGAAGAATCAAAAGGTATTCAAACTTCTATGGAACTTGTAGAAGGAATGCAATTTGATAAAGGATTCTTATCAGCACACTTTGTAACAAATACAGAGAAGATGGTTGCTGATATGGAAAATCCATACATTTTACTATACGATGGTAGATTATCTAATATGAATGATATTCTTACGTTACTAGAAGGTATCTCTGGTGAAAGTAGACCTCTTGTTATTATTGCTGATGATGTGGAAGGAGAACTTCTTGGAACACTTGTAGTAAATAAATTAAGAGGAACTCTTAAAGTATGTGCAGTTAAGGCACCTGCTTTTGGTGATAGAAAGAAAGAAATGATGAATGATATCTCAGTATTGACTGGAGCACAATTCATTTCACCTGAACTTGGATTGAAAATAGAAGAAGCTACACTAGATATGTTAGGTACTGCTGAGAAGGTTACGATTGGTAAAGATAATACAACTATCGTAAATGGAGCAGGTAATATTGATGATATCAAAACAAGAATTGAACAAATAAAATCACAAATTGAAACAACTGATTCAGATTACGATAAAGAAAAACTACAAGAACGTTTAGCGAAACTAAGTGGTGGAGTTGCAGTTCTTTATATAGGTGCTGGTTCTGAAGTTGAGATGAAAGAAAAGAAAGATAGAGTAGATGATGCACTTCATGCTACAAGAGCTGGTATCGAAGAAGGTATCGTTGAAGGTGGTGGTATTGCATTATTGAAAATTCAAGATACTCTTGGAAATTATGTACATATGGAGGAATCAGACTCATTTAATAAAGGATTTGATATCATCCAAACTGCATTAGCATCTCCATTATCTCAGATTCTTAAAAATTGTGGTGTAACTGAAGGTTCTGTTGTAGAATATATTAAACAGAATGGTGGTGGATACGATGCTAAGAACGAAAAGTTTGTAGATATGTTCGAAGCAGGTATTATTGACCCTAAGAAAGTAACAAGAACTGCAATTGAAAATGCAGCATCTGTTGCTTCTATGATTTTAACAACTGAATGTATGGTAGTGGATAAGCCAGAAGAAAAACCACAATTTCCTGTGATGCAAATGCCAGGAATGTAAAATAAATACGAAAAAGTTTGGTAGTATCAAATAAATTTCGTATATTTGTACAAATAATAAATTATAATTAAGTAAACAATGGAAAAACAATCATTAAGCAGGTTCGTATCAAAGTACAACCTATCAGGTCTAGTAGAATCTGTAAAGTGGGAATCAAAAGATGGTTCTCTAACTACTTCTTTCATCTCTGATGATAAATCAGTTTTAGGAAGTGTAAGTATGAAAGAGTTTGATAGTTCAGATGCATCATTTGGTGTATATGATACAACCAAACTAACAAAGATGTTATCGGTTCTCGGTAACGATGTAGATTTCTCAATGAATGATATTGATGGGAAACCAGTATCTTTGAAATTCAAAGATAAATCAACATCTGTAAATTATATGTTAGCTGATTTATCAGTTATCCCTAATGTACCAGATTTGAAACAATTACCAGATTTTAATGTAGAAATTAAATTGGATTCAAGTTTCATCTCTACGTTCATTAAAGCAAAGGGTGCATTGCAAGATGAGAACAATTTTACATTTACTTGTAAAGAAGGTAATGGTCAGATTATCTTAGGATATTCTAATATTAACACAAACAGAATTAATATTGATGTTGATTGTGTATGTGAAGGTGATGTAGACCCAATTTCATTTTCTGCAACATACCTAAAAGAGATATTAGTTGCAAACAAAGAAGCAACTGATGCAACTTTAAAGATTTCTTCTCAAGGATTAGCCCACATTTCCTTTTCAATTGACAATTATGAATCAAATTACTTTCTTGTAGAAATTCAATCTTAATGAGCACTAAATATTTTTACGAACAAAGTAAATTTTCTGAGTTCAAATCTAAAAAAACTTACCATGAGTTACTTGATATGACTGATGGTGAGTTTGAGGATTGGGCAAGGTTAATCCGTAAGGAGATTGTCGATGCGTGGGATATTGATGGGCAACCTCCTGTTAAAGGAAAAACAGAAGAACAAATTATCAGCCATTTTGGTAAATTGAAAAAAGATGAATGTAATTTCTTTATTAAAGATGATGAAGATAAAGAATCATTGGGGATTATAAAAAACTTTAATAAAAGTCAAAGTGTAGTAAATCAGTTTTTTCCAACAATGTTGAAAACTAGAATTTCTATTGGTGAATCAGCTGATGGCGGAACATCAATTTATGATTATTTTGCAGAAGATAGTTTAGAAGGTGGTTTCATTAAAACAATGGCAAGAGCGGTTAAGAGAGATTCCATGTATGCATGGTGTCGTTCATTAACAACTGTTAAAGATGAGAATCCTTTTTGGAATGGACAAACACCATATAAGTTCGTAAAGGATGTATATGATGGTAAGATATTCAAAGGCAAGTGGGAAAACTATGATATTGTACTTCACAGAACAACTGAAGCTTCTATTAGAAAATACGGACCTTTAAATGAAACTAAACAAACGTATGGAACAATCCTATTCTTAACTGGTAAACAAGTAAGAAGATTAGTAAAAGAAGGATTTCTAAACAAACGTCAGATTTCAAATATTGGTGATATACCTAATTCAAAAACTTTAAAAAATGGTAAAGTTGTTAACTATGTTTACAATGTAAGGTGGTATGAAAAATCAGATGGTATTTTCCCTAAGATTATACAAGCATTTAGATTAGGTTTAGGACAACCTGCTGTAAACTTTCCTGCATTAACTGCAAAATGGATTTACGAAAACTATACTAATCATATTGAACAAGAAGAACCATTACATATTTATGATTCATCGAGTGGTTGGGGTGGTAGAATTGCAGGAGCAATGAGTAGTAGAAAGAAAGTTCACTACGTTGGTACAGACCCTAATCCAGATAACTTTATTGATGATTTGGGTATTTCTCGATATGAATACATGGCAAAGTTCTATAATGATAAAGTAGTTGATACTCATTCAGAAGCAATGAGTAACTTCTTTACAGTAGAAAAGCAAGGTAACACCTATGAGTTATTTCAAGATGGTTCAGAGTTAATTAAAAACAATCCTGAGTTCCAAAAGTATAAAGGTAAATTAGATATTTCATTTACTTCACCTCCTTACTTTAATAGAGAACAATATTCACAAGATGAGAACCAATCGTTCAAAGCTTATGGTGAGTATGATGATTGGAGAGATAACTTTTTAAGACCTACTCTTACAACAATCTATGAATATCTTAAAAACGATAGGTATATCCTATGGAATATTGCTGATATCAAAATTGGTAAATCAATTTACTTTCCACTAGAACAAGATTCGATTGATATTCTTCAATCACTTGGTGGTGAATATAAAGGTAAACTTAAGATGACAATGGCAGCAATGATTGGTGCAAATGTAAACAAACGAGAATCAATTGAAACAGGTATGAAAAACTTAGTACAAGTTGGAACTACTTGGTACAAATATGAACCTATATTCGTATTTCATAAAAAGTAATTAATGCATTATTACCAACGAAATAAATTTGTAGATTTTAAATCAAATATTCTTTTCCATGAATTACTTGATACTAGTGATTCCGAATTCGAAGATTGGGCAAAGACTTTGCGTAAAGAAGTTACTGAACAATGGGATGAGTTCGGAAATCCACCTGTTATCGGAAAAAATCATGATAAGATTATTACATCACTTGGTAAATTAAAATCAAATGATTGTGATTTTATTGAAAAAGATTTAAGTGGTGATGATGAATCATTAGGTATCATTAAAAACTTTAACAAAGATGCATCTGTTGTAAATCAGTTCTTTCCTACAATGTTGAAAACTAAAATATCAAGTGGAAAAACTGCTGAAGGTGGTTTATCTATTTATGATTATTTTGGTGACCCTACAATGGAAGAGCAGTTTATTAAGATAATGAAGAGAGCAGTACGAAGAGATTCTATGTATGTTTGGTCTCGCTCACTTGTTAATAAAAAAGATGAGAATCCTTTTTGGAATGGTCAGAGTGGATACGAATTTATCAAAGATGTTAAAGATGGAAAAGTATTCACAGGTAAATGGGAAAACTACGATATCTATTTAACGAAATCAAAAGATAGTACATTTGATAACTACGGAACATTTAATGATGAGTATGTTGGGTTTACAAACATATATCTAACATCAGATGAAGTAAATGAATTAGTAGATAATGATTACTTAAATTCAAGACAAGTTTCTAACATAAATAAAATAGAAGAATCTTCAACATCTAAAGTGGGGAAGGTAACGAAATATTCTTATATGGTTAGATGGTATGATAAAACTGAAGGATTATTTCCTAATATGTTAAGAGTAATACGTTTAAGTTGTGGACAAGCAGCTGTAAACTTTCCTTCATTAACTGCAAAGTGGATTTATGAAAATTATACTAATCATATTGATTCAACTGAACCTATAACTGTTTATGATTCATCTAGTGGATGGGGTGGTAGAATTATAGGTGCAATGAGTTCTCGTAAGAAAATTCATTATGTTGGTACAGACCCTAATCCTGATAACTTCTTAGATAATGAAGGAATTTCTCGTTATGAGTATGTAGCAGATTTTTACAACAAGAATTGTATAGATAATCATTCGGATAAACTTACATCATTCTTTGATGTTGAAACACAATCTAATACATATGAACTCTTTCAAGATGGTTCAGAGTTAATTAAAAACAATCCTGAGTTTCAGAAGTATAAAGGTAAAGTTGATATATCATTTACATCACCACCATATTTTAATAGAGAACAATATTCACAAGATGAAAAGCAGTCTTTCAAAGCATATTCTGAGTACGAAGATTGGAGAGATAATTTCTTAAAACCAACCTTAAAAACAATTTACGAATACTTAAATAAAGATAGATATATTTTGTGGAATATTGCAGATATTAAAATAGGTGAAAGTACTTACTATCCATTGGAACAAGATTCAATTGATATATTAAATCAACTTGGGTGTGAGTATAAAGGAAAGCTTAAAATGTTAATGACACGAATGGTTGGATTAGACCCTTCCAAGAGTGGAATTAAAAACGCAGTAAAACATAATGGGAAATCATATAAATTTGAACCTATATTCGTATTCCATAAAAAATAACAAAATATGACTAAAGCAGAAATAGTACAGGAGTTACTAGATAAAGGACATATTACCGCTGAAAAAGCAGTAGTATTGTTAACTAATGAAACTTCGAGGGGTGGTATTACTTATATACCATATCAACCAAATCCATATTGGCAAACCGAACCCAATATTCCAAATCAACCTTGGTACACAACAACAAATACATTTGAAAATAATATAAATAAAAAAGAAGATGAGTAATTTTAAACCATTAGGTGATAGAATTTTGGTAAGACCTGATTCTAAAAACGAAGAAAAGAAATCAAAAGGAGGATTAATCCTTACTGATTCCATCTCAAGGGGAACTAAAGTTTATGGAGAAGTAGTATCAGTTGGTACTGGTCTTTTCTCACAAACTGGAACTAAAATCCCAATAACAGTTAGTGTGGGTGATAAGGTATTATATACCAAACAAGAAGCTTCTAATACTATAAAAGTAGATGGTGAAGAACTTCTTATTTTTCACGAACATGAACTTTTAGGTTTTATTCAATGAGAAACTCTCTAACATACGATGATATTCAGTTAGTACCTCAGTACTCTACTGTTCCCTCTCGTACTCAAATTGACTTAAAAACACTTGTATCTCGTAGATATGGTATTTTAAATCCAATTGTAGCATCTCCGATGGATACAGTTTGTGGATTAGAAATGGCTTACAAGATATTTTTACTCGGTGGAGTGGGTTGTATCCACCGTTTCAATTCAATAGAAGAACAATCCAAAATAATCAAAGAACTATATCACAGAATTTATTCCGATGAATGGGGAAATCAATTTGAATCATGGGGAGTCATGATTGATAATTGGCATTCAGAAATTCCTCATGTTCCAATTATGGCATCCATTGGAGTAAGTGAAAGTGATAAAGATAGAGCAAAATCTTTAGTAGATAATGGTTGTAACATTATCGTTATTGATGTAGCTCATGGACACCACAAAAACGTTGAAACAATGTTGGGATGGTTGAAAAGTAACCTTGATGACAAAGTAGACATTATCGCTGGTAATATCGCAACCAAAGAAGCAGCTCAAGAATTAGAATCTTGGGGAGCAGATGGGTTGAGAGTCGGTATTGGTGGAGGTTCACTTTGTACAACAAGAGTTAAGACAGGATTCGGAGTACCGAATGTAAGTTGTTTAGAAGATATAGTATCTGTTGCGAAAACACCCGTTATGGCTGATGGAGGTATTCGTTCAAGTGGTGATATATCAAAAGCTCTTGCAATTGGAGCGAGTTCTGTTATGTTGGGTTCTCTAATCGCTGGTACTGATGAAGCACCAGGTCAGATTGTTGAAACTCAAAAAGGTCTTTATAAGAGATATAGAGGTTCTGCATCGTTAGAAACGAAAGTAACACATGGTCAAAAGGCTAGAAATGTAGAAGGTGAATCTACAACCATTCCCTACAAGGGCGGAGTTAAGTTCATAGTGAATGGGTTAATTGATGGAGTAAAATCGGCACTCTCTTATGGAGGTGCTCAAACATTAGAAGATTTTAATCCACCTTATGTACAGGTTACAAATTCGGGTATTAATGAAGCAAAACCACATTTATTATAAAGACAAGGTTATACAATTTAATTAAATTAAAAACAATTATTATGAGAAAACTATTATTAGTTGGATTGATGCTCTTAACGAGTATCGTTACTTTTGCACAAGTTAGTGGGAAAGTATTAGACATCGAAACTAATGACCCTCTACCAGGAGCAACCATCATCGTTCAAGGAACGGCGGATGGAGTTGTAACTGGTTTTGATGGTACATTTGAAATCGATGTTAAAAACGGAGAAGAATTGATTATCTCCTATCTAGGGTATGAAACTGCATTTGTTGTTTCTACTGTGGATGATTTTATGGAAATCTACTTAGAACCAGACCTAAATCAATTAGGTGAGGTTGTAGTAACTTCTGGTGTAATTGATATTGCGAAGGTGAGAGAAACTCCTGTTGCTGTATCAACCATTTCACCATCAGAGATTGCGTTAAAAGTAGGTAACCAAGAGTTTCCTGAAATCATGAATAAAACTCCTGGAGTTTACGCTACCAAACAAGGTGGTGGTTATGGTGATTCAAGAATCTCTTTAAGAGGATTTGACCAAAGAAACACTTCTTTCCTTATTAATGGGCAACCAGTTAATGATATGGAAAACGGATGGGTTTATTGGTCTAACTGGCAAGGTTTAACTGATGTTGCAAGTGGTATCCAATTACAGAGAGGATTGGGAGCTTCAAGATTAGCAGTACCATCTGTTGGTGGAACTGTATCAATCTTTACAAAAGCTGCTGAAGCAAGAAAAGGTGCATCTGTACAACAATCAGTTGGTAATGATGGATACTTTAAAACTACTGCTTCTGTATCAACAGGATTATCTGATAATGGATGGGCTACATCTGTGTTACTTTCTAAGTGGCAAGGTGATGGTTATATCTATAACACAAAAGGAGAGGGTTACACTTACTTCTTTGCGTTAGGATATGCACCTGAAGATTCAGACCATTCTGTTAACTTTTCTTTCTTAGGTGCTGGACAATGGCATCACCAAAGAGATGTTTGGGTTTCTATTAGAGATTACCAAAACTTCGGTAAAGAAGGAATTGATAGAAGATGGAATTCCAATGGTGGTGTTTTAAATGGTGAAGAATTCTCAATGAGAAGAAACTTCTATAACAAACCATTAGCAACATTAAATTGGGATTGGGAAATCAACGATAACCTTAAATTAGCTACATCATTATATGGTTCAGCTGGTAGAGGTGGAGGAACTGGTCCAAGAGGAAACAATTACAGAAACGCTACATCTGATATCTTACCATTCAGAAAGGATTTAACTGAACACTACTTAGAAAATGGTAGAGGTGCAAGAACTCCTGAAGGATTTATAGATTTCGATGCAGTTGTTGCTAACAATCAAGATACAACAGACCCATATAGTGGAGCTATTGGTGCATTTGAAGGTCAGTTAATTGGTTCTAATGGATTCAGAGATGATGGTGTTAATAGAGAAGTTCTTGTAAGAAGAGCATCTATGAACTCTCATGACTGGGTTGGAGCAATCTCTAACTTAGAATACGAAAGTGGAAATTGGAAATATTCAGTTGGTGTGGATTTAAGAAACTATACTGGTTATCATTATAGAACTCTTAACCACTTAATGGGATTAGATGGATACTACTCAACGGGTAATAGAAACTCTAATGGTCAAATTATCAATACTTTAGTGGAGGCATCTCCATTTAAAGGTACTGGTTTAAAAGGACCGAAGATTGATTATTACAATGTTGGTAAAGTTGGATGGCAAGGATTCAATGGTTTAGTTGAATATAAGAATGATAAGATTTCTGCAGTATTACAAGCAGGTACTTCTAATCAATCTTTCCAAAGACTTGATTATTTCGACCAACCAGATAATCCAGAATCAGATACTAAGAATCAAGGTGGAGGTTATCTTAAAGGTGGTGCAAACTACAACATTGATGATAAACAAAACGTATTCTTTAATGCTGGTATGATTTCAAGACAACCACAATTTGGAGCAGTATTCCCTAACTATGCAAATGATGTTAATCCAGATTTACAAAACGAAGAAATTAAATCATTCGAATTAGGATATGGTTTCATTGGTAGTAACTTTAAAGTTAATGTTAATGCATATTCAACAGTATGGGGTAATAGATTCGTTCAAAGAAGTTTATCTAATCAACAAGGTGTAGATGGTTCAGCTCAATTTAAAGATATCGATGTAGTACACAATGGTATCGAAGTTGAAACTTCTTATAACCCAACAGATAAGTTGAGATTAAAAGGTATGTTATCAATCGGTGATTGGAGATATACTAATGATTTCTCAGCAGAATTATTTGATGACCAACAACAATCAATCGGTACAGGTACATTATACCTAAAAGATGCTAAAGTAGGAGATGCGGCTCAGTTCACAACTTATGTTGAAGCAGATTACGAGATTATCCAAGGATTAAGAGTTGATTTAGGATATAGATTCGTTGATGGATTATATGCTGATTATTCAATCACAGATTCAGAATTTACTCAACCAGATAACCAAGGAGCTTTAAAATTACCGTCTTATGGATTGGCTGATTTAGGAGCAACTTATGTGTTTGATTTATTCGGAACTGATGCATCGTTTAGAGTTAACGTAAATAACTTATTTGATACTTACTACATTGCAGAGTCTAACACTAACATCCACGCTGATGGTAGTTCACAGACATGGAATGGTGTAGATACGAGAAACTCAGTATGGTTCGGATTCGGACGTACTTTCAACACATCTCTAAAAGTAAGATTCTAAAACTTATAAAATAAGGGGGATTAATTTCCCCCTTTTTTATTATGAAAAGCACAAAAAAAACTAATAGAATAGAGTTATTATATCAATATGGTGTAATATACTTCGGTACAGCATTAATGATGCTTTCTCCATTCATTATCGATTCAATTTATGGAAAGATGGGAATGGTTGTGGGGTTAATCCTCATTACAGTACAAACACAAAGAACAAAACAATATAATTTATCCTTACTTAATTTAGTAGGAATCACTGGTTACATATATTCACTTATAAAAACATGGTTATGAAAAAATTATTAATATTAGTTTTAATCTTATTTACCTTAACATCGTTTTCAACAACGATGTTTTGGGGTAAGATAGGACATAGAACAGTTGGTGAAATTGCACAAAGACAATTAACACTAACAACAGAACAACGAGTTAATGAAATTTTAGATGGACAAACACTTGCAGTTGCAAGTACTTGGGCAGATGAGATGAGGAGTAATCCTGATTTTGATAAATTTTCAACTTGGCATTATGTTAATCTTCCAATTGATAAAAATTATGAGGAAGTAGAACATACACAAGAAAATGTAGTAAAAATGATTAATACTGCAATTCCTATTTTACAATCACCATCTGCATCAAAAGAGATGAAAGCGTTTTGGTTAAAGTATTTGGTTCATATGGTAGGAGATTTGCACCAACCTTTACATACTGGAAGATTTGAAGATTATGGTGGTAGTAAAATCAAAGTAAACTTCAAAGGAAGAAAAGGAGCAGAGAATCAAACGAATCTTCATGTATTATGGGATACCGATATGATTGATGATTACAAGATGAGTTATACTGAATATGCTGATAAATTACAAAACCAATTTAAAGATACAGTAGTGGAACAAGGAAATGCTATCAAGTGGGCAAATGAATCACATGAGTATGTATCTAAGATTTATGAAACAAAAGATGGTTCATATTTATCATATGATTATGTATATGAGAATCTACCAATCGTAGATGAGAGATTATATTTTGCTGGAATCAGATTGGGTAACCTTTTAAATGAGATATTTGGAGAATGAGTAAATTAATAAACCTCTTTGGTGGACCTGGTATTGGAAAATCTTCAATAGCAAATGGAATCACCTATAAACTAAAAAAACAACACATTAGTTGTAACAACCCATATGAATTTCCCAAACGATTAGCTTGGGATAAAAATATACCAGCAATATCAGACCAACTTTATGTATTTGCAAATCAACATAGAGGAATAGCAGAATGTTATGGTAAAGTAGATTATATAATAATCGATTCACCAATTTTATTTTCTACAATTTACCACAGATATTATACAGAAGGATATCCTGCTGAATTTTATGGAGAACCTTTCCATAATTTAGTTATTGATTTACATAGAAAATATGATAGTATCAATATCTTATTAAAACGAGGTGAAACTAAACACAATGATAATGAACGATTTCAAGATTTGAAACAATCACTTGAAATAGATGAGTTGTGTAAAAAAGTATTAGAAGAAAATAAAGTTCCTTACCATGAAATAGAGGTTGGACCAAAAACCGTAAAAAAAATTATGAAATTATTAGGAAAGTCCAAATAATTTTCGTATATTTGTATAACAAATAATAATAGATAAAATGGCAAACTTACAAGAAATAGCAAAAAAGTTTAGAGTATCAGATAATTTTCTGAACTCAAAAGAAGATGCGTTACTAATCGTAGCAACATCAATGGTAGATTTAATCGGTGAATTAAACAGAAATCAAAACAGAGGTATTGATGAAAATCAAAAACAATCACTAATTACTAAATTAGAAAAGTTAGGAGAATTTTGTAAAGAAGTAAAAAACTCTACATTTTAATATGGCATTTTTCGAAGATAATAACACACAACCAAATAAGGTAGCAAATTCTCTATGGGTAGAGAAGTACAGACCTTCTAAACTAACAGAATACGTTGGTAATGAACATTTAAAGGATAAGGTAAAGGATTATCTTGAAAGTGGAGAAATCCCTCATCTTTTATTCTTCGGTAAAGCTGGTACAGGTAAAACAACATTAGCTAAGTTAATTGTAAATTCAATTGATTGTGACCATATCATTATAAATGCATCTGATGAAAATAATGTAGATACCGTTCGTAATAAAGTAAAAGGATTTGCTTCAACTGTTGGTTTCAAAGATATGAAAATAATCATACTTGATGAGTTTGATTATATGACACCAAATGCACAAGCACTTTTAAGAAACTTGATGGAAACGTTCTCAAAACATTGTAGATTCATTCTAACTTGTAATTATGTTGAGAAAGTAATCTCACCAATTAGAAGTAGAACACAAGAGTTTCAGATTGTACCTCCAACTAAAAAAGATGTTGCAGTTCAAATATCACAGATTTTAGGTAGAGAATCTATTAGTTTCCAACCAGCAAACCTTGTACCTATCATTGATAGTTCATATCCTGATATTAGAAAGATTATCAATACTTGCCAGTTGAATTCATCTAAGGGAGAATTAAAAGTTGATACAACCTCTGTAATTGATGCAGATATTAAATCAAAGGTAGTAGATATTCTTAAAGGTTCTGATGCAAAAGCCAATAAATGGAAAAATATCAGACAAGCAGTTGCAGATGCGAGAGTACAAGATTTCACAGAACTTTATACGTTCTTATATGAAAAAGTAGAAGTTTATGGTGGTACAAATACCTCAAACATAATACTAATCTTATCAGAATCACAACACAAAGATGCATTGGTAGTAGATAAAGAAATTACCTTTATGAGTTGTATAATTCAAATAGTTGGTATATTATGATAAACAAATTAAAAAAAGTTTGGAACTATCTAACTTGGTTAGAAGAACAACGAATGAAAGCCGCAATCAAATGTGGTAGTGCAGGACCTTTACTATGATAAACTTAGAAACAGATTCACTTGATGTATTGATACGAACACAACCAAAGTTAATGGTTATGTTTGGAACTGATTGGTGTGGGAATTGTGATGTTCTTAAACCATATTTTGAGAAAGTTTCTAATCAACAACAAAATAGACAAATTCCGTTTGTGTATGTTAATCCTGATAACTCACCAAATAGTAGAGAGTTAGTTGATTTAACAAACATACCAATGGTAGTTGCTTTTAAGAAAGGAAAGGTAATTGCAAATGAATATGGAAACAAAGAAGAGATAGTTGATAAAGTTTTATCAATTTTATTAGGATAAATAAAATATTTTTTGTATATTTGTATAACAAATAAACTTTAAAAGATGAAATACGACCACGAAAATCCATTAAATGAAGCAGAGTTAGAAGCATTGGGTAATGAGAACTTTGATTCTTTTCTTGCATATCTCGATAGTAAAACAGAATATCTTAAACAATTCACTAAACCACTTAGTTCATATCATACCAAAAGATTTGCTTCATTAAGTTCAGCACAACAAGGTAAATCAATCACAGAAGAAGAACTTAAGAAAGCTAATGATATTGGTAGAAAGAATGAACTAGAAGCTATTGATAAGATTAAAAACAAAGAGTGGAAAGAGAAGGAAATCGAAATGTTAAAGAAAACAGTAAAAAATGTAAAAACAGACCGTTCACAATGGTTCGATTAAATAAATAAATTATGGCAAAGATTATAGGAATGAATAATGGTGGAAATACACCCCCACCTCAACAACCAAAGATAGATTTATCTAAGGCAACAGAAATGAAATGTGAAGAATGTGGTGGTACTGTGTTTATACAAGGTACTAAGTTCTTGAAGATTTCAAAGATAGTAACAGGTACACCACAAGATGCAATCATACCAGTAGAGTTATATCTATGTGGTGATTGTGGTGAAATAAACAAAGAGTTATTACCAAAAGAATTACAGAATAATGGCAACTAGAACACTATTTGACCATATAACAAATATAACTTCAGTTCAAAATCCAAAGTATTGGGATAGTTTAGAAGATGCTGATAAGAAAACATGGAGTAACTATATGGTACATCGTTTTCTTTCTATGAATCCTGATTGGATAGAAGTTCTTTCAGAGATACAACCATACACACAAGTTTTAGAACCGAAACAATTATATCTTGCTCTTATCGGTATATTACCAAAAGGTAGAAGATATTTGAAATATACAAAAGGTAAGAAAGCAAACAAGTACGAATCTTGGTTAATTGATTTACTTATACAAGATTTTAATTGTTCAAGTATAGAAGCAGAAGATTATTGTGAAATACTTTATGCAACTAAAGAAGGTAGAGAAAATATAAAGTTCATTTGTGAAAAGTATGGTATTGATAAGAAACAAATAACTAAATTAAAGTTGAAACTTTAGTAGAAAAAATTAGGATATATCAAATATTTTTCGTATATTTACATAGTAAATAAAACATAAAAGTATGGCAAGAGTAAGTTATTCTCAGTATGGTATGTATAGTTCATGCCAACAACAGTACAAATTAAATTATATTGATAAGTTAGGTATTAGTAATGCTAATATCCATCTTATATTTGGTAGTGCAATGCACGAAGTTATTCAACATTTCTTAGATGTGATGTATAATGTAACTAAAAAACAAGCATTAACACTTCCACTTGAATCAATGTTACAAGATAAACTTGTAGAACACTTTACTAAGTATAAAGAAAAGATGGGTGAAGATGACCCATGTACTAAGAAAGAACTTCAAGAGTTCTTTGAGGATGGTAAGGCTATCCTAAAATACTTCACAAGTAAATTAGATAAGTTATACACTAAGAGTGGATTCGAACTTATTGCAATTGAACAAAGATTAAATGCTGAGATTAAACCTGGTGTTAACTTCATCGGTTTTATTGATGTACTCCTAAAGGATAAAACTACTCAAGATTATATTATCATTGATTTAAAAACATCTACACGAGGTTGGAACAAATATCAGAAAGCTGATAAAGTAAAAACTTCTCAGATGTTACTATATAAGAAATTCTATTCTGAAAAATACGATATACCATTAGATAAGATTAAAGTAGAATATCAAATACTCAAACGAAAACTTTGGGAAGGTGCTGATTTTGTACAACCAAGGATATCTAAGTTTGTTCCTGCAAATGGTAAACCCTCAATGAATATGGCATGGAAAAATTTCATGTTCTTTGTTGATTCAGTATTTGGTGAAAATGGTGAGATAATTCAAACTGAGTTTCCAACTAATAAAGGTAAACCTTGTGATTGGTGTGAATTCAAACAACGAGGATTATGTTCTGCATGGAATTAGTAACGTTTTTATAATTTATATATATTTATATAAAACAATAAAAGGATAGTTATGGCAGAAACAAAACTTACAACAGTAAAAATAATTAAAGATATTTATTCTAAATTCAAAAAAATATCATTTGACTCAAATATAACCCTACAAAAACTGGTTAACAGGTCTGTAAACAAATATATTGAAGATGAAGATTTTAGATTGGATATTAATAAATATGATAATCTACATGAGAGCGGTTCTCAATTTTAATAAGAAAGTAAAAAAACAATGAGTACAACAAGTAGTAACTCCGGACCTCAATTAAACACACTTAGGTCTACCTACAATGAATTAGTTTCTAAGAAGTTATTCTTAGGTAAAAGTAAAAAAGTACAATGGGAATCTAAGAGAAGATTCGGAAACATTTAAAAAATTATTAATAAAGGTTATATGAGTAAAAAGAAGAAAATTTTATTACTATCTGATGACTTACGAATGTCATCGGGTATAGCAACAGTTTCTAAAGAATTGGTTTTTGGTACTCTTGATAAATACGACTGGGTTCAATTAGGAGCAGCAGTTAATCATCCAGAAAAGGGTAAGGAAATAGATTTAGGAGATGATGCGAAAAAAAGAAGTGGAATAGAAGATGCTTCTCTTAAAATTATTCCATGGACAGGTTATGGAGATGCAAACATTCTTCGTGAATTAATTATGAGACATCAACCTGATGCAATTCTACACTTTACAGACCCAAGATATTGGAGATGGTTATATGAGATGGAAGCGGAGGTAAGACAAAATCTTCCTATTTTATTTTACCACATTTGGGATGATTTACCAGACCCGGATTACAATAGAAACTACTATGAATCATGTGATTGGTTGGGATGTATCTCAAGACAAACTTATGGTATTGTAAGTAGAGTAGGTAATATAGATTCAGAAACAATCAAACCATTAGAAGATTGGCAAGTATCTTATGTACCACATGGTATCAATTCAGAAACCTACAAACCAACTATTGTAAATGAGGATTTCAAAAAACAATTACTAGGTGATAAGGATTATAAGTTTGTATTATTTTGGATGAACCGAAATATCAAACGTAAACAACCATCAGATGTTATTTGGGCATTCAGTAAATTTGTGAATGGGTTACCTAAAGAAGATAGGGATAAGGTGTGTTTAATTATGCATACAAATCCGATTGACCAGAATGGAACTGATTTAGTATCTGTATCTGAGAAAATCGCACCTGGATGTGATATAAAATTCTCAACCGATAGAATTACACAAGAACAACTAAATCAGTTATATAACATAGCAGATTGTACAATCAATATTGCGGGTAATGAAGGATTTGGGTTAACAACTGCAGAATCTGTTATGGCAGGAACACCATCTATTATAAACGTTACAGGTGGATTACAAGACCAATGTGGATTCAAATGGATTTCTGATGATAAAAAAGTAGATGGAAAATACCTAACTGCTGAAGATTATAAAGAAATTGGTTCACTTCACAATTACAGAGATTGGGAAGATAAAGTAACACATGGGGAATGGGTAAAGCCAGTTTGGCCAAGAGTTCAAACTATGGTTGGTTCAGTTCCAACTCCTTATATCATTGATGATAAGGTTGATGTAAATGAAGTTGCAGATGCAATTAGATATTGGTATGATATTCATCCAGAAGATAGAAGAGAACGAGGATTAAAGGGTAGAGATGAATTTTTAGGTGAAATGGGATTGAATTCTAAAAATATGTGTAAAACACTTGTTGATGGAATTGAAACTACATTTGAAAATTGGAAACCAAAAGATAAATTTAACGTTTATAAAATTAGGTAATGAGTAAGCCAATCTTCATAGTTAGATTACCAGGTTACTGGAATCCTAAACAATTTGATATATCAAGAAAAGCAATTTACGATAGAAAAGAACTATCAAATGAGTATCATGTATTAGTATTATCTGATAATGAAGTTGAAACTATACGATTTGAGTGTTATAACTCACCACATGAACCAGAAAAGTTAGAAGAAATAACAAAACTAACTCAGATATCAATAGAAAGATGTTTGAGAAACGAAGAAGAAAACCGATTAAGAGAATTAGAAGATGAATAAACCTTTATTAGTATATCAGGCACCAATAGCAACTAGAAGTGGTTATGGTGACCATTCAAGAGATATCTTGAAATCATTATTTGAATTAGATAAGTACGATGTTAAAATTGTACCAACACGATGGGGAAATACTCCACAAGACCAAATCAATCCACAAACTGAGTTTGGACAAAAGGTTATACAAAATATAACAACTCAAGTTGATAGAAAACCAGATATTTTTATACAAGTATCGGTTGCAAATGAATTTAAAAGAGTTGGTGAGTATAATATTGGGATTACTGCTGGAGTAGAATCTACGGTTGCACCTCAAGAATTTTTACAAGGTGGTAATCAGATGGATTTAATCATAACACCATCAGAGTTTACAAAAGAAGTTTTGGTTAAAACAACATATACTCAAGTTGATAAAACAACTAAAAAAGAAATAGGGCAAGTCAAATTAGATAGACCTGTTGAAGTTTTATTTGAAGGAGTTGATACTTCTATATTTAATGGAAAATCAAAAAAATCGGTTTTAGATTCAGTTGATACTGATTTTAACTTCCTTTTTGTAGGACATTGGTTAGCAGGTGGATTGGGACATGATAGAAAGGATGTAGGAATGATGATTAAAACATTTTGTACTGTTTTTAAATCATTACCAAAAGATAAACAACCAGGTTTTATTCTAAAAACATCTCATGCAGGTTTCTCAGTAGGTGATAGAGAAAAGATAGCAATTAATATAAAAAATATAACTGAAGAATTTGGTGATAAGTGTCCTCCTATTCATTTAGTATTTGGGGATTTATCCGAATCAGAATTAAATGATTTGTATAATGATGATAAAGTAAAAGCAATGGTATCATTTACCAAGGGAGAAGGATATGGTAGACCACTTGCAGAATTTGCTACAACGGGTAAACCAATCATTGTTTCTAATTGGAGTGGATTCACAGATTTCTTACCAAAAGAACATACACTCTACTTGGATGGTGAGCTACAAAACATTGATGAATCAGCTTCTAATAAATTTTTATTAAAAGAAGCTAAGTGGTTTTATGTAAATTATTCTAAAGCAGCTCAAGTATTGTATAAAACTTATGATAAATACACAGATGCACTAAAACAAAGTGCAGGATTGAAAGTTAATATAAACAAGAATTTCACACTAAATAAAATGACAAGTAAATTGGGTGAAATACTTGATAAATATGTTAAGGTAACACAAAAAATAGAAATGAAATTACCAACTATTAATAAACTTTAATGGCATATACAAGACAATATCAGGCATTTCTAAAACCGGAAAGAAGAGTTGGTAAAGCATTAATCAGACCACGAAACATTTATAGAATCACAACTTATAAAGGAGGAGAACCTGCAACTAGAAGTGGTGAAGATGCAAGATATGTATTTGTTATTGGTATTGTGGATAAAATGGTTCATTGTATTAAACTTAATCCAATAAAACCTATTGATTTTACAACATTAATAGCTAAACTTAGAGATAAAAGAATACCAATAGGTTCAGACCAATCATTGGAATTATTGTTGAAGAAATTTAGTAAAGATGGTAATAATTTATTTTCATCTTTTATAAAAAATAATAGTAAATTATATTCTCGTTCATTATCAAATTATAGAACATATAAATTAAATAATATAACAAACATTTACGAAATTAGATTTGAACAAGAGTTCTTACAAGAACTATTCAAAGAAGGTTCAAATAAATCAACAAGAAGACAAGTTATTACAGAAGAAGTAGCAGAAGACAAACAAGATATAGCAGATAATGAATAAAATATTAATCACAGGAGTAGCAGGTTTACTTGGAAGTAGATTGGCAGATTGGATTATAGAAAATAAACCAAATGTAGAAGTTTGGGGATTAGATGATTTATCAGGTGGGTATAAAGAAAACGTAAATAGTAAAGTAAAATTTATAAAAGTAAATTTGGTTACTGATGCACCATTAGTATCTCATGTTTTCGAAGCTGAAAAGTTTGATTATGTATTTCACTTTGCCGCTTATGCAGCTGAAGGATTATCACCATTTATTAGAACATATAACTATGATAACAATCTTAGAGCAACTGCTCTTATTGTAAACGAATGTATTAAACATGATGTTACTAGATTGGTGTTCACTTCAACATTAGCTGTATATGGATATGGTTATGGTGGTATCTTTGATGAAACACAAGTACCAAACCCAATAGACCCTTATGGTGTTGCAAAATATGGATGTGAAATGGATATACAAATTGCGGGTGAACAACATGGATTAGATTGGTGTATTATCAGACCACATAATGTATATGGTATTAAACAAAACATATGGGATAAATACAGAAATGTATTAGGAATATGGATGTATCAACATTTAAATGGTGAGGATATGACAATATTTGGTGATGGTACACAAACAAGAGCATTTAGTTTCATTGATGATTCATTAGAACCATTATGGAATTCTGCAGTTAGAAAAGAAGCATCAAAAGAAATTATTAACTTAGGTGGTGTTGAAGAAATATCAATTAAGGATGCATCAACTATTGTTAGAGAAGTTATTGGTGAGGGTAAAGTAGTTCACTTAGAACCAAGACATGAAGTTAAACATTCAATACCAACATTTCAGAAATCAATTGATTTGTTAGGATTCGAACATAAAACTTCCATGAAAGATGGATTAACACAAATGTGGAAATGGGTTAAAGAACAACCGATGAGAGAAAGATTTGTTTGGTCAGAGTATGAATTAGATAAAGGAATATATAGTTTTTGGAAATGAAAATAAGTTATGCAATTACGGTTTGTAATGAGTTAGATGAAATAACTAAGTTATTAAACTTTTTACAATTAAATATTAGAAAAGAAGATGAAATTGTAATACAATACGATGAATCATCTGTTACATCTGAAGTAAAAGAATATATTTCTTTAATGGATATGATGCATGAAAATCATAATGTTATTGGATTTCCTCTTAATAAAGATTTTGCATCATTTAAAAATAATCTTAAATCAAATTGTAGTGGTGATTATATTTTTCAAATAGATGCAGATGAAATACCACACGCTGCTTTAATAGAGTATTTACCTGAAGTATTAACTACCAATCCTGTTGATATTGTATTTGTACCACGAGTAAATACAGTAGAAGGGTTAACACAAGAACACATTGATAAATGGGGTTGGAATGTTAACGAAAAAGGTTGGGTTAATTGGCCTGATTATCAAACTCGTATTTACAAAAATACAGAAGATGTAACTTGGATGAATAAAGTACATGAAAAAATAACAGGATATAATAACTTTTCTAATTTTCCAATGGAAGAACATTGGAGTTTATATCATCCAAAGAAAATAGATAGACAAGAAAAGCAAAACGAATTTTACGAAACAATATGAAAACACTAGTAACAGGTGGTGCAGGTTTTATTGGAAGTAATCTTATTAAGAGATTAAAAGATGATGGACATCATGTTGTAGTATTGGATGATTATTCAACTGGTGATAGAAAAAATCACATAGAAGGTGTAAAATATATAAACGCAGATATTGAACAAATAGAATACATTAAAGGAAAGGATGTTGATTTATGTTTTCATCTAGGTGCGGTATCAAGAGTACAACCATCATTTGATGACCCAACAGAATGTTTACGAGTTAATGTAAATGGAACTGAAAAGGTAATGGAATGGGCAGATAATTGGGATATACGAGTTGTATATGCTGGTTCATCTTCTAAACACCATGACCCTACCGATTCACCATATGCTATGTACAAATATCTTGGAGAAGAAGTTTGTAAGTTATACAAAAATAGTTTTGATGTTGATGTTAGAATTGCTAGATTCTATAATGTATATGGACCAGGTGAATCATTGGATGAAAAATATGGTAATGTAATTGGTATTTGGAGAACCAAGAGTTTCAATTGTGAAAAACTACCAATTGTAGGTGATGGTGAACAAAGAAGAGATTTTACTCATGTAGATGATATAGTAGATGGTTTGATTAAAATATCAGAAACAGATGATATACACGAAGATGCATGGGAACTTGGGTGTGGTGTAAACTACTCAGTAAATCAGTTGGCAGGATTCTTTAATGAAAGATTCGAAACTGAAACAACTTACATACCAGAACAAAAAGGAAATTATAGAGAAACTCTTAATACCAATACAGATGCTATTGATAGATTAGGATGGAAACCACAAGATAGATTAGAAGATTATATAAAAAGTTTATAATGATAGGAATCATAGGGCAAGGTTTCGTAGGAAATGCAGTTTACCAAAAGTTTAAAAACTATTATGATGTACTTACATATGATTTAGATGAAACAAAATCTAATTCTAATGTAAATGAAATAATTTGTAAATGTACAAATATATTCATATGTTTACCAACACCAATGAATAAAGATGGGAGTTGTAATATCAGTATAGTAGAACAAGTTTTAACTGGAATTGATTTAACAACTGATAACTTAGAAACCCAAAGAAACATTATAATCAAATCCACAATACCACCAGGTACAACTGCAAAATGGAATCATAGATTTGAATCACTTAATATCGTATTTAATCCAGAGTTCTTAACAGAGGCAAATGCCGTATCTGATTATGAGAACCAAGATAGAATTATATTAGGTGGTGTAAGACCTGCAACTACTGAATTGAAAACTATATTTTCAAAAGTATTCCCAAAGGCACATATAATCAAAACAGATTCAACTCATGCTGAGATGGTGAAGTATTTAACTAATACATTTTTAGCTACTAAAGTATCATTCGCAAACGAAATGTATTCATTGTGTAATGAACTCAATGTTGATTATGATAAAGTTGTAGAATATGCAACGTTAGATGATAGGTTAGGAAAATCTCATTGGAATGTACCAGGACCAGATGGAGATTTTGGATTCGGTGGACATTGTTTTCCGAAAGATTTAGCAGCAATACTTCATTTAAGTGAGGAATTAAATACAATGAATAATGTACTATGTGCAGTTCAAGAAACTAACAATAACGTTAGAAAGAATAGAGATTGGGAACAAATGAAAGGAAGAGCAGTATCATGAAAGTAACATTTATATATGCATATGAAAACGAAGAATGGTCAACACCAATGGCTCTTGCAAATGAATTTGAATCAAGAGATTGGGAAGTTGATTTTGTTTCTATTGGTTCAAATAGAACAGGACAATATTCTGATGAACAACTTCAACTTTGGATTCAACAAGATTTAGAATGTGATATTGCATTGTTTATGGATTGGGGTAGGTTTGATTCTAAGTGGTTGGATAAGAATTTAAAATCAGACACATTTTGGGTACAAGAAAGTGGAGATGACCCACAGAACTTTGAAAGAAACTTTCCCAAATCAGATAGATTTGATATGACTCTTTCACCCGATAGTGATGCAACTAACGAATATAAAAATAGAGGAATTGCTTCATATTGGTGGACACATTTTGCAGATACACGAGTTCAGTTTCCCATGGATATAGAACCTGAATATGTTGGAGTAACTACCAGAGGAACTGGTAATTCAGAATTTTTAGATACACTAACTCAACATGGTGGGGGAACTATTGGAAATAAAAATGGACTTGATGCAAAAGAACATACAGAATTTCTTAATAAAGGATTAATGGTAATTCAAAATTCAAGATGGGGTGAAGTAACCCGTAGAATATTTGAAGGAATGGCTTGTGGTAAATTAGTGTTATGTGATAGATTACATGAAAATAAGAAATTACATGAATTGTTTATAGATGGTGAAGATATCGTTTACTATGATGATATGATAGATTGTATCACTAAAATGAATAGATATTCTGAAGATAATATTGAAAGAGAGCGTATCGCAAAAAATGGTTATAATAAAGTTCTAAAAAACCATACACAGAAACAACGAGTAGATTTCATACTCAAAAAATATAAAGAGTGGAAGAATTAAAACCATATTCTAAAAAAGATTTACTAGTAGGATGTATTACTAAATACTCCAAATCAGACATTGAACCGTGGGTAGAATCAATTCAAAGAAGTGGTTATACTGGTGGTAAGATGATGTTGGTATATGATGTATCTCAAGATGTAATCAATTACTTAAAATTAAATCATTTTGATGTTTATCAATCACAACTAAATCAACACATTATATTACAAAGATTTTTAGATTTAAACCATCTTTTAAAAGATATTGATTGTGATAGAATTATTTGGACTGATGTTAAGGATGTTATATTTCAAACCAATCCATCTCATTGGTTAAACAAAAACAAAAATAAACCAATCATTGCTTGTTCAGAGTGTATTACATTTAAAGATGATGAATGGGCAGTTACAAATGCAGGAACATCTTTCCCTATGGAATGGGAATGGTTACAAAATAAAACATCACATTGTGCAGGAACTATTGCTGGTGATAAAGAATACATCAGAGATTTATTTATAAACATTTACCGATGGAGTTTAACAAGTTCGAATCCAGACCAGTTATCAGACCAAGCAGCATATAATGTTTTAATTAACCAAACTCAATATAAAGATATTGTACAATTCACACCACAAGAAGATGGATTTGCAACTCAACTTGGAACTGTTCTAATTAAGAAAGACCACTTCGGTGATAAATTATTAGAACCTACTCCAATCGTAGATGATTTAATCAGAAATCAAAAAGGAGAACCATTTGTAATCGTTCATCAGTATGATAGAAATCCTCAACTAAAACAATCTATTCATAATATGTACAAAGATAAAATTTATACAGAACCTTCAAAAGATAATGCATTAGGATTTAGTTATGAAAATTGGTTATCTATAAGAAGTAAGGGAAAATATGATACCCAATACAATGATTTACTTAAAGATAAAAGAGTTATAATTGTAGGACCATCTCCATCACTCGTAGGAAGTGGTAAGGGAAAAGAAATAGATGATTATGATATTGTTATCAGAATTAACAAGGGATTTCCAATCGAAGAAGGAATGGAATCTGATTTGGGTTCACGCACAGATATTCATTATCATTGTCTACACACACATCCAGCGTGTGGTGGTAAGATTTTTTATGAAGAAATGAAAGATAAAAACGTTTTAGTTTCTTGTCCTTATCCAAAGTATGTTGGACCATTTCATGGTGATGTAACTTCATTTGAAAGTGAAAACAAAAAATGGAATCTACCATTTCATTGTGCTGATACTGATTATTATATTGGTGTTGCAAAAATGTTAGGTACAAGACCTAATGCAGGTACAATGACAATAATGGATTTACTTTGTTATGATTTAAAAGAATTACATATTACAGGTTTTACTTGGTTTAGAGATGGTTGGAGAAAAACATATAAAGACCATTGTGAACTATTTGGTGAAGAGGAAGGTAAACGAAAAAGAGAAAAAGAATTAAGTGGTGAGTTCGGTGGAAATCATCTTCAAAAACCACAAGAAGATTTAGTAAGAGAAATATATTTGAATGATGACAGAGTTTTTATTGATGATATAATGAAACAAATACTTGAAGTAAAGTAGAAAAAACTTGTATAATCCAAATAAATTTCGTATATTTGTATAACAAACACCTTAGTATGAAACAAGATAGTAATGTAAAACGAGTATTAAAAGATGATGGAGTAACTAATTCCTTATTAGTTGCTGGTCATGAGTTCGAAAATCCAAAAACAATAAACATTCCAACACTAGAAAAAGAATTAGGTTATAAAGATTCTTGGGCAGTTCGAGTAGTTTATAATGATAGATTTGGTGGAGTTATAATCAAACAGAATCCTGGTGAGGGAAATAGATTACATTATCATCCTGATGCTGATGAATGTTGGGTTGTTCTTGAAGGTGAATATGAGTGGCAAATCGAAGAAGAAGTTAGTAGAGTTAAACAAGGTGATATCATTGTTGTAAAAGCTAACACATGGCATAAGATTACTGCAGTTGGTGATAAACCAGCCGCAAGATTAGCAATTACAAAACCAGATGTAGAACACATATATGAAGATTAACTTTAAAAATAAAACAGCAGTAGTTGTTGGTTCTTCTAAAGGAATAGGATTGGGAGTAGCAGATAAGTTTGAAGAACTTGGTGCAAAAGTAATCCGAGTTTCGAGAACAGAGGGAGTTGATATATCTGATAAAAACAGTATAGATTCCTTTTTCGAATCAATTACAGATATTGATTTTTTAATCAATGTTGCTGGTATTAATTTTTGTAAGAAAATAGAAGATATAGAAATAGATGAGTGGGATTCTGTAATTGATACAAACCTTCGTTCCTTTTATTATCTAATTAAAAAATCCATACCACTTATGAAAAGTGGAGGTAGAATAGTAAACGTATCTTCAATTGCAGGTAGAAATAAAAGTATTGTAAGTGGGGTTCATTATACTTCAAGTAAGGCAGGTATTATTGGATTAACAAGACAACTTGCACATGAACTAGGACCAAGAGGTATTCGTGTAAATTGTACTTGTCCATCTCAAACACTAACTCCCATGTTAGAAGAATCAATGACAAAAGAAGAACAAGATAAACTATGTGAGAATATTCCATTGAGAAGATTAGGTACAATAGATGACCAAGTTGGACCAATTGTATTCTTATGTTCAGAACTTTCAAACTATTTAAATGGTTCTGTAATTGATGTAAACGGAGGGCAGTTATGAAAAAAGGAAAAGTTACAGCAGTAGTTGCAGTTCGTAAAGGTTCTCAAAGAGTACCTAATAAAAATATTAAACCATTTGGTGATACTACCTTATTGGATTTAAAATTACAAACTTTATTAAAGGTTAGTAATATAGATGAAATCATAGTCAATAGTGATTGTGATGAAATGATTGAAATAGGAAAATCATATGGTGTAAAAACAAAGAAAAGAGAAGAGTACTTTGCAAGTAGTGAAGCTTCTAATTCTGAGTTTCATGGTCATATTGGTAAAACAACTGATACTGATTATATATTTCTGGCACCTGTATGTTCTCCTTTCATAAGTTCCGAAAAACACGAGGAAGCTATAAATAAATTTATGAATTCTGAATGTGATAGTTTAACCTCAACATCTTTGGTAAAAGGACACTTGTGGTTAGATGGTAAACCAATAAATTATGATTTAGATAATGTACCAAACTCACAGGATTTACCTGATATCGAAATGATAAATTATGGTATAACTATTGTAGATAAAAATACAATGAAAATCAAATCAAGAGTGATTGGTGATACTCCAGATTTCATTATACTTAATGAATACGAGGGAGTTGATATTAATACTCCTTTTGAATTCCAAACAGCAGAAATAATATACAAATTACAAAAAAATAAATAATTATGGCAGGATTAAATTTCGAAAACATTGGTGATAAATTCTTAGAAGTCATCAATACAAAAGAGTGGAATGATATACAAGAAAAATTCAACGATTGTGTGGATATTTTTGTATTAGGACATGGTGGTAACTTAGGAGTTGCAGACCATGCAGCAACAGATATCTCAAGGTTATCAAATGGAACAAAGAATGCACAAGCACCTGGTAGTGCCATTGTAGCAACCTCTCTAATCAACGATTCTTCGTTTGATGATTGGATGGTTCATTGGGTAAGACAGAGAACTGTATCTCAAACACCAGAACAATTAAAGAAAACTTTAATTCTTGGTATTTCATCAAGTGGTAAATCAGTTGATATTATGAAAGCATTAGAAGATGGTGAATCACGAGGAATGCAAATTGCAATGATTACATCAGCTCCAATACCAGAAAAAATTAACAACTTATCAGAAGTTGTATTAGGTGCTGAATATTATCACACATCAGAAGTACTTACATTATTACTTACTTATCAACTTACACATGGTAGTGGTAAAGTTTGTCCTCCAATATTCCAAAACAAACCAGAAGATTTAGAATTACTAAATAGACAAGGTGGTGCATCTGCAACAAGAGAACATTCTTATCCTGATGAATTAGTAAACATTGGTGTAGATTTCGATGGTGTTATTCATAAGAACTCAAAAGGATACCACGATGGAACTGTTTATGATGAACCAGTAGAAGGTGCAAGAGAAGCATTACAAAAACTATCTGAGAAATATGTTGTAATTGTATATTCTGCAAAAGCAAGGAAAGATAGAGGTTTAGTAAATGGACAAAGTGGTACACAATTGATTTGGGAATGGTTAAAGAAACATGATTTAAATCAGTATGTATCTAAAGTAACTTCACAAAAACCAAGAGCAGTTGCTTACATAGATGATAAAGGAATTAAGTTTGATAATTGGGATTCAGTATTATCACAAGTAGATTTATCATAAATTGAAAATAGTAATATCCATATTTTGTTTGCCTTACGAGATTGATGAACTAGAGAATACTCTAACTCAACTTCGTAGGGCATCATATTACTTATCTGATACTAATGAGTGGGAACTTGATGTAACAATTGGGTTATCAGATACGTTAGTAAATTGGAGCAATTCTCGTATCCCAAAAGAATACTTTTCTGATAGGATTACAAGTCTTGCAAAATCAGTTGATTGGTGTAAAGGTAATTTCTATATATCAGGTGATGATATAAATGGGTGTGTATCTCAAAGAAGACATTCATTAAACACACATAATGATGCAGATTACTTCTTATGGTTGGATACTGATATTATATTTGATGAAAGAACTCTTTCTTATATAGAGAATACAATATCAGCAACAAAAGATATAACACCATATTCAATAATTACACCAGAAATTGTTAGAGTTTGGGATGACACATGGGATTGTATTGTAAATGAACAATTCTTAGATAAACCACTCGAATATCAAAAAACAAATGACCCATATAAAGATAGTGGTGTAATCGGAGATATTAGTATTGAATCCGTAAACAACTATAAATCACCACAATCACAATTTAAATTTGCAGGAGGTTGGATGACTTGTTTAAGTGGTGAACTTCTTCGTAAAATTGGTATACCCGATGGATTGGGACACTATGGATTAGAGGATACCTTTATAATGGTAGCATCTACTGTACTCCAACAAAAATACAATACTAACATCCAACAATTTAAAATAAAAAACCTAGTAATTTGTGAAAATTACAAATATAGAGATAACTCATTTTATAAATCATTTTTATCTGTAAATGATATGAGAGAAACTTATCTTGCATTTGCAGAAGAGAATGCACAGATGGAATTACAAAAAATTTAGTATAAAATACTTACTTTTTTACACCTACCCATATATTTATTATCAGAAACGCACAACAAGTGCACGTTATACACAAAAAAAGTTCTACTTAACAATCCCCTCAGAGGGCAGTTCTACAAATAAAAGTAGTTTTATCAATCGTTTTTTTAATTAGTTACAGTAATCTATTAATATAGGAGATTACTTTGAAGTACGCTACATTAAATGTATTTAAAATATTCATTTTATGTATCTTTGTTTTATTACCGACAGGTTCTAATGAGATGCATAAAGATGACGATAACCTCATTAAAGTCGGTGAAGTAACCAACGAAATCCGAATGGGACAGTTTGCAGGTAACCGAAACCTAGCAGTTGGTGTCAAGAATATCCTCGAAGAATTATTAATGGATTTAGATTATGATTTATCAGACCAAGCTTCTGCGCAAATAAACGTAAAATTGGTCTTTTTTGATATAAAAAATATTGGAACATCCGTTGCGGTGTTTCATAAAGATGTTTCACTAACTCAAATTATTGCGATTGGTGAATTAGAAGTCAATGGTAAGGTTAAAAAACGTACTACTCAAAGAGGAACGAGTAAAACGATTTCTACTAGTACCCTTGTAGTTGCACAAGACGGAACATTTAATCAACAAACAGCTAGCATAGCACTGAAAAAGGTATGCGAACAAATTATTAAGGATTTATTATGAAAAAAATTTTAGTATTATTAGTTAGTGTACTTTTTACACTAAGTTCATTTGGACAATCATCTATTGATTATACTCCGGTGAATACAGTAACTCAAGTAGGGGACACTTTAATTATGAAGTTTCAATACTTTAAAGGAGATGGAGCTAATTTGACTTTAGGTCAATTAGATTTCGAGTATAACAATAAATTGTTATCGTATATCTCACATGAATCACAAGCACCAAGTGGTGCATCATTTGCTAGAAATGCTTGGACAGGATACAAATATGTACCTAAAGCAAATTCCGATGAAGATGATATGGATGTACAATATATCTATTGGAGAGATGAAGCAGGTGGTAATTCATATTCAACTTCTGCTGATTGGAGTATTGAAAGAATTACTGTACAATCTGCATCAGCATTGGAAAATGGACAAGAATTTGTTAAGTACGAATTTAAGGTAAAAGATAAGTTCAATAGTGGATATTCTAATTATAATGATATCATTAAAGTGAATTGGGCAAACTACCAAGAATCAGATGGTACACAAATTCAAACTACTCGTTCTAAAGATGGACAAGATTTAAGTGGTATAGAGGGTGGTAATGCTGGTGCATTCGTAATTAACCTTAAAACTGCAAATTCAGCTAAAACAGATTACTCTTATACTATTAAGAATGGTGCAGGTGAATCAGTTGCAACTGGTAATTTTGATGAAAGTGGACAAGCATCAATAAGTGGTTTAGAAAACAACGTAACTTATACTGCAGAAGCAAACTTATCTGAAAATGCAAGTTACTTAGACCAAGTGGTAACCGTATCTGATTTAGCATTAGTATTCGCTGAAGCAATCGGAGCAGGTTCTGGTCCAAGTGGTGGTTCAACTACATTTGATTATTACATTCAAGATGTGATGGGTGATGTTGTTGGTGATTTTGATGGTGTAAATTTCCAAGATTCATACGAAATACTTGCTTACTTACAAGGTGTAACAAGTGGTAATTCAAATTATATTACACAAGATGGACAAACACAAGATGCTAGTGGTATAGAATCTACATATGGTGCACTTGTAGATAATGTAGTAACCTTCGCTAAATCATTCACACCAATTGATTCAGATGTTACTTCTAAAACAATTGATTTAGCTCATGGTTTAGTTGGTGATGTAAACTTCTCTCACTCATGGGAGCCAACTGTATCTAGTGGTGAAAAAGCAACATCAGCACAATCATCAGCTAGAATGAGTATGAGTGTAGGTTCTAAATTTAATAATCCTGAAAATGCTAATATTGATTTGATATCTGAAATAAATTCAGAAGGACAAGTAGTATTCTCAATCAACTCAGATGTTGAGGGAATGGTTGGTTCTCAGTTTAACATCGTATATGACCCTAACGTAATTCAATTAGAGAATGTTATATTCGATACTGGTAATACAATGACTAACTTCTCAAACGTAATCCAAGATGGATATGTTAGACTCGGTTCATTTGACCAAGAATTTGAATCAACAGTTAAACAAGGAACACCATACAAACTAATATTCACACCATTAGAAACAATAGATAATACATCGGGATTGATATCATTTAGAGTTAAAGAAGGCGTAAAAGCTGATGGAACACAAATTAATTTTATAATACAATAATAAAAAGGAAACAGAAAAATGAAAAAAATATTAACATTACTTAGTTTAATTTTAGTGATGGGTTGTTACCAAGATGATGATTTAGTAACACTTTATCCAGACCAGGAAGTACCACAATCTTTACAGATTAAAGAATTGATTGGTATTAAATTAGAAAACACTATTGTAACTGATAGAGTTGCTATGAATGTAAAATTACCACTAGATGGTAAATACAGAATAAAGATTAGACAAGGAATTACTAATGAATTAATTTCACAAGAAATGATAACTGCGGGTGAGGGTGATAACCTTCTTAAAGTATATGTTGCATCTTTAGAGAAAAGTGGATATATGATTCAATTAACTGATGAATTTCATAATGTGTTAGGTAATGAGTCTTTTGTAGTAAATTAAAATGATAACTAATATAATCTTAGTGTGTTTTGGTGTGTTCTGTATGTGGTTAATTAGAACAACTAATATTACTGAATGTAAACATACACAATGTGATTGTAGAGAGTGTAGACAAAAACGGAGAAATAAATTATGAGTGATAAAAAAGAAGGATTCTTCGCACAAATAAAGAATCAAGTAATAGCTGGGGTTGGTATAGTACTAACTACATTGGGTGGTGTTTTTATAGATGAGGTAAAATCATTTGTAGGAATAGAAGATGATTCAGAACCACAAACTGAGGTTGTACAAGAAAACAACCAATCAGTAAATGTAGAAGGACCTACCATAGTAGTAAACATACCAGAACAACAGGTAAAAGAAAAAGTAATTATCAAGGAAGTTAAAGTTCCTGTTGAGAAGAAAAAAGAAAAAGAACAAGAAATTGATTGGTAAAATAAAAAAGGAGAAAAATGAGTAGTTTCAAAAAGTGGTGGAAATTGAATGGACAGGGTATCGGATTTATAGTCGGTATTGTGTTCTTAAATGCGTACTTTTTACTTTTAGGTGATTTAATGAACAAACACGAATGGTTAGCTGGTGTTTGGTTATTATGTTTCTTTGGATTTGCAGGATGGTATTCTTGGCAAATGAAGATTCATGGGTGGAGATTACCTAAGAATATAAAAGATACCCACTAATGTCTAACGTAATACATGGAGAACAATGATAAACAATGTTAAAACAAATTTTCACAGAAAAAATGTCAGACTATAAGATAGTTGATATTATACTGAAAATATGGGTTGCGGGTTTATTATCTATGGCGGTACTTGGTTTAATTGGTGTGATTACTCACATCATTATGAACCCTTCAGCTATTGATAACGCAACATTTGGTGTATTTGATACACTAGGGAATTAAATATGAAAAAAATTATAGAAATAATAATCAAGATAGATGCTTGGTTAATGAAGATGGGATATGAAATGTATCCAAACTTAACTAAGCATCAGAAAGATAAAAAATGAAGAATATATTTATTTTAATTTTATGTGGGTTATTTGCACAAAATACTATTGGGCAAACTATTGGTAAAATAAAAGCAGAAACATATCAAGCTGAATTCGAAAAACGAAAATCAATTGATGATGTATCTGATTACGATGGGGAATATATTCCTATTGCTTTACTTAATATATCAGCTAGTGATGGGGTTTATGAGATGTGGCCTGATTTAAAGGATGCTAGAGTAGGTTTAGGTGTAACAAATATGGTAATTGAGTACTTGGACTGGACAAACAGATTCGAGTTCGTAGAAGAGAAATCTGAAATTAAGAATAGAATGAAATCACAATGGGTTGCATCTCGTAAAGGTGTATCCGAAAACCAAGTTTATGGTATGGGTAAGATTAAACTTGCTGAATACTTTGTAACAATAGAGATATATGATTTCTCAGTATCTGAGGATGAAACATTATCTTTAAAGGATGGTTCTAAACAAACTCAAACAACTCGTTTGGGATTACAAGTTCGTTTTACTAATGCAACAAATGGTACTTACTTTGTAGGTTCAGGTCTCGGTGAGGCTAATACCGTTAAAACACAAGAAGGTTTGTTGGGTTTAGATTTGGAGGAAATAAACTTCAGACAATCAGCAATTGGAGTAACTACCAGAAAAGCATTAGAAACGGCTTCGGCAAGAATAGTAGCAAGAATGATTAGAAAAAAAATATTTGAAAACTAATGAATGAGAAAACTACTATCGATACTTGCATTTTGGTTCATAACTAATCTTAGTTATGGACAAACCTTCACACAGACATTTGTAGATAGATGTACTGGTGAAGTACAAGTTGTTACCGCTGATTTTACAAGTGGTTCAGCTATCGTTGCATTCTACAACGAAGCCAAATTATTCACATACGCACAATATACTAATGGTGAACTCCAACAATGGTTAGTTCAGAAATATGCTTGGTGGGCAGCACTTTCACCTTGTTCATCTGCTAGTAACGCAACCAACAACGCCAACAATACTGCAAACAACGCAACCAATAACACTAATAACACCAACTCAGGTTCGAGTGGTTCAAGTGGGTCTGATTCAAGTGGAAGTGGTTCTAGTGGAGGAGGAGATTCAGGAGGTGGTTCTGGAGATAGTGGTGGTGGAAGTGGAGACTCTGGTGGCGGTGGAGATTCTGGTGGAGATAGTGGTGGAGATAGTGGTGGCTCTGATTCCGATGGCGGAGGAGGAGACTCTGATGGTGGGGGTGGTGATTCCGATGGCGATGGCGGAGGAGATTCTGATGGAGATTCTGATTCCGATGGCGGAGGAGATTCGGATGGTGATTCCGATGGAGATGGTGATGGGGATTCTGATTCTGATGGAGATGGAGATGGTGGCGATGATGACTCTGATTCCGATGGTGATGATGAAGGTGGCGATGATGAAGGTGGTGATGATGATAAAGAGGAAGAGGAAACTAAAGAGGAAGAAGAAAAAGAAGAAGAATCCGAGGAAGAAGAAAAAGAAGAGGAAGAAGAAAAGGATGAAGAAGATGAAGAGGAAGAAAAAGAAGAAGAAGAGGAAGATGAAGAGGAAGAAGAGGAAGAAGAAGAAAAAGATGAGGAAGAAGATGAGGAAGAGGAAGAAGAAAAGAAAAAGAAATTTATGCCAATAGTATTGAAGGCAGATATAATGTCAATGCAAGCTCTAACAAGAGATTACAATCAAGTACTTGCAATTGGAGCATCTCAAGCATCAATTTATGGTGATATATCAAATACAGCAAACTTACAAATATACGATAATCTAAAACAAGTTGGATTATCTTTGGGTAGAAGTAAAGTAAGTTTAAATGAAAATTATCAAGTAACTTGGGTAGATGCAGTAAATGTATCTTACATGAGAAACTACAAAATGAATTCAACAACATTATCTGTAAGTAGAATGAAACCAATGGGTAAATGGGGAACGGTTGGAGTGGGAATTAATTACTCATATATGTTTGGTAAAGATGCACTTGGAGAAACTCTACCAAAAATGGGTTCTTTAGGATACAATGTATTATACACAAATATGGTAAAAATAAACGATAGAATAATGTACACACCTGCATTAATAGGAGCACAGAACCCATACTCTTATACACAAAAAACAGATAAGTTTGATGCATTTGGTACAGTAAGTAACGATTTTATAGGGATTCTTGCAAATTCCTTCACAATACAATTAACAAAAAGTTTTTCGTTCAATGCAGGGTGGACGATAATTTATAGTAGTAATGAGTTTGTACCAATAATGAATTCGTTTATGATAGGTGCTAAATTACCATTTTAAGGAGGAAATATGAAAAAAATAGATTGGAAATTAGGAGTAATAGGAGTATTGGTAGGATTATCAATATGGTTATCAGTAAATCCAAAAATACAGGAAGTAGAAAAAATTACCGAAATAAAAGTACTTCAGAAAATCATAGATACATTTTACGTTGATAAAATTGTAGAAAAGAAAATATTTGTACCAAAGTATATCTATAAAACAAAAGTAAAATTAGATACTATAATAAAAGAAGTAATAGTAGATAGACCTGTTGAAAAAATAAAAACTATATATAAGGATAGAGAACGTATCCAATATGTAGATGTTCCTAGACCTGAAGTAAATAAATGGTATGCTGGATTTGCGTATCAATATGATTTAGAAAACTACTTTAGTGGAGCAAATGTTCAAGTTCTACATAAATTCAAAAATGATAAGATGTTCAGTTTGGATTTGGGATTCAGAAACGATAGATTAGATAAAGAAACTGGTGTAAGTAAATTAAGACCTTATGTTGGTGGTACAATATATTTTAGATTGGATAACAAAAAGTAATTTTTAAGATATGAAAAACTGGTTATTTTTAATATTATTATTACCAACATTAGTGTTTGGTCAAAGTGGTGAAGGATATATAAATTATAAATCCTACAAAACTCACTATGGTACTGGTTCATCTTCAACTTTAAATAGTGTAACATATAATGGAGGTGCAAATTCAACTGCTGAGTTTGATGCAATGGTTGATACAAACCAACCAGGTACAACACTAACTCATACTGGAGAAGTATCACCATATGGTTCAACTGGATTAAGTGGAGGACACCCACCACGATATGGAAGTTCATATTTTGCAATAGTTTATTCAGGTTGGTTCAAGCCAAATAAAACAGGAACTTATAATATTAGAACTCTAGCAGATGATTCATCAGAAACTCGATATAGAGAAGTGGGAACTACTACTTGGCAAACAATGACATTTCATTGGGGATGTTGTTCTAATCGATATGGAACTGCAACTTTAGATAATACTAAATGGTATGAGTTTGAATTTAGATACCAAGAATATGGTGGAGGGGATTATTACTACTTCTCATATTCAATACCATCAAATTCTTCATCTCCTATTTACAATCAACTAGGTGGTAACAATGGTTCTTCACATCTATTTGGAACTTGGACAAATATAGACCCAAGTGGTGGAACTACTACAACAGACCCTGAAGTTGATTTAGATTTAGAATTCCATTCTCAGTTGGCACCAGAGCAATATAGATTCGGTGTATATTATGATGCATCAAATGAACAAGATGGTTCAACATATTTCAATACTTCTACTATGAATTCAAAATATTATTTAGATGATGATGGTAGTAAAGATATAACTGATTATCTAAATTTAGTTAAGATGGCAGATGGTAAGAAAGCAACTACAACTGGTGGTAATGTAGAATGGTGTGTGGTATATGATTATGATAACACAAATAAAAGATATAGAGTTGGTATAGATAAAAGAGAATTTCCAAGTGGTGTTAGTTCTTCTGATGTAAAACAACTTCAACTATTTGATGTATGGGATGGGGATGTAACTTTCAAATCTGATGATGGAACATGGGGAGAGTATTACATTTATACCGATACTCAATTGGATTTTACAAACTCCACTTCTTCAGGATTTATCAGAGATGCGAATGGATTTTATGGAATGAAGGCAGAGTTCTCATTTGAAGATGTTGAAATATACAAAGGACATAAAATATCTTTTATGAACCCATCTAATAATATAGAACAATGGACAGCGGAAGAATTTATGGATAATTACATTACAGTTGCAGATGTAGTTGCGGGATTTAATGAATTAACTGGTGGTGGAATATTTGGTGGATATAAAGGAGATTTAAGTGGAGTTCAATTACAAAACTCAGATGTAAATCAAGATGGTGAATTTGATTTCCAAGATAGTCAAATAGGATTAGCTTTCTTAAATGGTGGTGATACTCCTTTCAATGGTTATCTGTCTGAAATAATGAGAATAGTCCCTAAATCAGAATACGATAATACTACAACTACTAATTGGAAAACACAAACAAACAAATCACCATCAACATCATTTACGTTTAGTGTTATAGATACGATACAAACTTTAGAATATAAGGTTTCCTTTATAGGTGATGTAAACCTTTCACATTCTGCACCACAATCAACAAGTTCAAATAGTACACAATCAACATCGGCGAGAAAATCATCTTCTCAAAAATCAAATGAGTTCGAAATATTATTAGATATCAGTAAGGAAGAAGATAAATTTGTGGTAACATTAGATGTACCACAAAACAATCATAACATTGTAGGTTCTGAATTTAGAATAGGATATGATAACACTAGAGTAGAGTTTGATAGAATAGAAACTACTTCTAACTTACAATCATTCTCAGCTGAAAGAACAAACTACATAAAGTTAGGTTCTATATCTACCGATGGTTCTCAAAATCTAAATGGTGGTGTACAATATAAGATTTACTTTTCACCACAACAAACTTTTGAATCTACACTAGGATTACTATCAGTTTTAAAATCAGAATTAGTAAAACAAAATGGGGGTGGAATAGACCATAAAATAAAATGAGAAAGTATATAGTATTAATATTGTTTGTTATATTATCTTGTCAACCAGAAGATTTGATGATTGTAGAACCACTACCACAATACGAAATGATATTTGAAGAAACTGAATCATCAGTAACAGATGGACAAGAATTTTCTTTTGAAATAATATCAGAAGAAGAACATCATTTAGTGATATCAAAAGATGGTTCTGTTATTGCAAAAGAATCATTTTTACCTACACTTGAATTGAATACAAGAAAGATTTATACTAAATCACTTCCTAAAGATTTGTTACAATTGGAACTAATTAATTCCAATGGTGTTATAAAAAACACTTTTATACAAATATACTAATATTTATATATAAAATGGAAAACCTCATACTTCTGTTCAAGTGTGTTATCATATTGGTAATTTTTTATATTGGAATGAACAGATTTTTTAAGTGGTTAGATAAATAGAAATGTCAGCAAAATTAAAACCAAGTTCTAAAGAATATGTTAGAGTCAATAATAAATTGACCAATAAATTTGTAATTAAACATTACACTCCTTCAAATACATCTACTGATGAGTTAATCAAGATGTATGATTCACCATCAATGAAAAGAAAAAGAGGAATTATTCAGAGAGAACTTATGAAAAGAGGAAAATGGGAAAGCTTAAAGAAAAAATAATTGAAAAAGGAAGTGGTTTAGTTGCTAAATCAAAAACTAAAAAACAATTAGAAAAAGTATTACCAAAACCTTTAGCCAAACAAATCTCAAAAAAAGTTGGTAAGGGTGTAGAATCTATCACATCTAAAGCGATAGAATTGTGGAATAAATTTAACAAATAATTTTAATGGGTACTCTTTATACATTTGGATGTAGTTATACTGCTCCTTATCGTAAATCATCAAAAAATACCGAATCATCGGAGTTGAGTTTGTATGATAGCTATTATGATTACAGAAATCAATCATTTCCACTAACATGGCCAGAAATACTTTCTTCAAAATTAAATTTAAAATTAAATAATCTAGGTAAAGAAGCTCAAGGTAATGATTATGTATTTGAATCTTTTTGTAAAATTTCACATGAAATTGAAAAAGGAGATTGTGTAGTATATGAAGTTCCATATGTAGAAAGATTTCGAATAATAGATGATAATGATGAATGGACAGCTGCTAGTAGTGAAACAGATGTATCATATTGTCCTCTAAATATTTCTGAATTTATTGGAGTACAAAGAACGAATGATAGATATATTGAGGAAATACTAAATAGGTTAAAGTTTATCAAAGCATATTCTGAATCAAAAGGATTTGAATTTTATGTATGGTTTGCAGATAATAGGTTTCATAAATTTATAGATTTAAAGAATTCAATATATCTTTTAAATACATACTTAATTAAAGATATTGAACAAAGTGTCTTTAATCCTGTTTTTGACTTGGGAGGACTTAGGATATATGAAGAAACTAATAATGAAATATATGATTTGCATTTCGGAGAAAGTGCACATAAAATACTTGCAGATTTGTTTTATAAACACATGACAAATATCTTATAAAATCTTAACTATATATTTATACTAGTATGTTCATATTCACAGAAGAAAATATCGGAAATATTAAAAATGCTATCTATACCAAAGATGGTATACCAGACAAACTCGCTAAGAAAATTGAAGGAATCAAAGATGGTTTTTTTAAAGATTTCAATTATTCTAAATATAAAGTAAAAAATCCTCCAAAAAATACTTCCATGATAGTTTATAATGAACTACAATATCTAAAAGATTTACCAGAAGATGATGAATATGTTGAAGAACATGATGATATTGAAAAAGTATTTGAACAAGTTTGTAAAGAAAATAATGTAGAATATCCAAAAGAATTAGTAGAAAAATTACTCATATCAGCTGCAGGAATTATATTAGATTTAAAATACATACATAACAGACCAAGACCATTTCAATTGGCATCTCATTACAACATGAAATTAAGTGCAAATGTATTGGATTCTATGAAAACCCCATCTTACCCATCAGGACATTCCACACAAGGTATTTTGATAGGGAAGGTACTACAAACTAGATTACCAATCAATACAGATGCCTTTTTGGAAGCAGGAAAACGAATATCATATAGTAGAAATATAGGAAGAGCACACTATCCATCTGACTCAAGATTGGGTGAAGATATTGGTGATGCAATGTTTAGATACATTAGAGAGAAGATTTAAATAATTATTTACAAATACTTTTATACTTATATAGTATAGAACACTAAGGAATTAATATGAAACTATCAGAATTTAAAGAAGCAGTTAGAAAGGTACTTAGAGAAAGAAGTATCAACGCTATTTCAAAACTACAACAAAAAAATGTTGAAAATATTGCTAAAGCATTAGAGTTCTACAAAAAGAACAAACACACAGATAAAAAAGAACCGTTTATCAAACTTCTTAAAAAACTAGGTAAAGAGAAAGAAGCTCTAGCAAAAGAACTTGATATGAAAGTTAGTGGTATGTATAAAAACGCGGAGTACAAAGGTGATTAAACTAAAAGATGTATTATCGGAAGTTAAGTGGGAAGGTAAGTCAGTAGAACTTGGTAAAGTTTATTCTAATCCTTATGCAACTTCATTCAAACCACAAGAAACTATAAAAGAAGAAGAGATAAAAGAAGATGACCATGAAGTAGGTATGGGATTATCATCTCTAAAATCATCAGTTCGTTCCGCAAAAATCATATATACTAATATCAAAAAACGTAATATTGAAGATTTAGATGGTTGGGTTCAAGAAAAAATGACCTTAGCCGCTGATTATCTTAAAAATGTTGCTGATTACATGGAAGATTTAGACGAATACGATACAGATGGAACAGATACTAGGGAATCATAATCATATAATGGAATTAATTGCAGCATTTCTAACAGGAGTAGTTGGACCGATAATGTATTTACTTATCAGCAAACATCTACAAAAACAAAAAGATAAAAACAGAGATGTTGTAAAAGAAAACATCTCAAGTGTTTCTCTAATTTCAAACGAACTCGAAGAAATCAGAGAAGATTTCAATGGAGATAGAGTTTGGATTGCTCAATTTCATAATGGTGGTAACTTTTATCCCACAGGTAAATCAATCCAAAAATTCTCAATATTCTATGAAGTAACCAAAGTTGGTGTATCTTCAGTATCTCATACCTTTAATAACATCCCATGTTCACTTTATCCCAAAACATTTGAACATACAATGGATGGAAACAATATTTTTATTCCAGATTTTCAAGACCCTAAAATTGCAACCTATGGATTAAAAGGAGCAGCAGAATCTGTTGGTACAAAATCTACATACTTAGTACCACTATTTACCTTAGATGATAAGTACATTGGAAACATGGGAATGGATTATGTTGGTAGAAAAAAGAAAATGACCAAAGATGATTGGGAACATTTTCAAATCAAAGCTGGTAGAATCGCAGGATACATTTCAAACCACTTATCTAGTACCTAAAACACCCTTATTTATATCTCTTATAAACTAGCAAAATAATTCACTTTTTGCTTGGATTTCTCGTATTTTTTTCGTACATTTACTATGTAAATGATTAAAGATTAAAAGATATGACAATTAAACAATTTTACTTAGAAACGTACCCAACTGATGATATGGGTAAAGATATTAAAGATGATGCTACTTTTGTTGGATTAGTTACTCAACTATTTGGTGAAGGTGATGTTTATGATTACCTTGGTGTTTACGATAGTTTAATAAGAGAAAGGTTATTCTCAGAACTAGCAAAACAACTAAAAACAAGTTATGATTATGTTTACAACTTGTGGTTAAAATAATCAAAAATAAGTGTTAAAAAGCTTGTTTATTCCAATTATTTTTCGTATATTTACTATGTAGTTTTGAGAGAGTTGAGAGAGCTACATTAACCTTTAAAACCCATAAAATATGAGCGATTTAAGAACATTTGATTTAGGAGAAGCAGTTGAGGATTTTAACCTCTTCGAAATGTTGGTAAATACCAAAGAGTATGTTACCAAAGATGAGTTCAATTTCATCGTAGGGTGGGATGCAACTGAGAAGAACAACTTCTCATATGTTGATTCTTACTTAGGTGATTATCTAAACCTAAACCTTTATTCAGAACATGAACATCATGATTTTCAATATAGAATGGAATGTGGAATTTAAAATATAAATTATGAAAACAGTAAGACAGTATTTAAGAGAAGAGTGGAGTGAGAATAGTGGACATATTACAAAGAAGGCTATCCTAAACAATGCGTGTGATAGAATTGGAAGTTATCAAAGTTATAACGATATAGAAGGAGCGTATATGGCAGTATATTCTTATTGGGACCACAATGTTGAACACTTCAATGAGGTAGAAAATCACAAGTACGTTGGTTACGAGATTAACGTAGATGGTCAAAAAGAACAATGGTTAATGAAAAACTATGGTGTACACTCAATCAAACTTATAATTCCTCAATGGGTTATGAATATAAAAGCTGATAGTGAGAGACATGCTTCTAATTTGTTTAACAAATACTTAAAAAGATTGTAGTTAATATTTATATACTAATAGGAGAACATTATGATAACATTAAAATCAATATTAGAAGATGCTAAAATCAATACAAAGATTGATGAAGCAAACGATACATACTTTAAATCCTTTACAGATGCAGTAGAATTCGCTAGAAAAGCTACTGAAAAAAGAGGATTCACAATCGATGAAGATGATTGGCAAACTCAAATTGCTTTTGGTGGTAAGTACACTCGTTCAAGACCTTCTAAGGGTAAAACGAATTCATTTACAGTAGGATTACTTAAGAATGGTAAACCACAAAGAAAATCATTACAAATCTCTGTATTTGGTATGCCAAGTGGTTCTTATGAGTTAACCCACTACATTAACTAATGATTAAATTAAAAGATATGATAAGTAGAAGTTTATTTGTAGAATCAAAGAAACTCAGAGTGTTCGATTTTGATGATACTTTGGTTAAAACAACTTCATTTATTTATATTACTAATGGTGATAAGAAAACAAAACTTACACCCGGTCAATATGCAGTTTACAAAGAGAAACCTGGTGATGAATTTGATTTCTCAGATTTCCAAAAAGTACAAGACCCTCAAGAAATTAAAAAGATAACTAAAGTATTTCGTAGAGTGGTACAAAGTAGTGGTGGTGATGGAGTTCACATCCTAACTGCCAGAGCAGCATTTAAACCGATAAGACAATATCTAAAAGATATCGGTATTAATATGAGTAAAATATATGTAACCGCATTAGCATCTAACAATCCAAAAGATAAAGCAGATTGGATTGAAGATAAGATTGATAATGAAGGATATGATGATGTATATTTTGCTGATGATTCCAAAAAGAACGTAGATGCCACTAAGAAAATGTTAAGAGGCAAAGATGTTAAGTGGAGAGTCCAATTAATTAAATGATAATACACTTTGGTATGGTTATTGAACTATACAATGTATCATATTAAATTAAATCTATATTTATAGTTATGAGAAACATCCTAACATTATTATTCGTATTATTACTTTCCTCTTGTGGAACAACTTATCAGTTATCAACATTAAACCATGACCCAATTTATGATAACAATGGGAATGTGGTAGATGTAACCGTTATTGATAACGAATTTCAATTAGCAAGAAAGTTTAGAACTGATGATACCTTTAGATGGAATTTTGCTCAATATGCAATGAGACAGGATTTGAGATGGAACTATGATTTCTATTGGAATAATAGAATGTACAGAAGTCCATATGCATCTCCATTTGATTTCTATTGGGATTCACATAACTATTGGTGGAATTGGGCAAGTAATTCTCCTTTCAATATGGGATTCAATCATTGGGACCCGTTTGGATTTAATAACTATGGTATCGGATGGTCTTATAGTTGGAATAATAGAAGATGGTCATCTAACCAATGGGGTAATCCTTATGGGTGGAATAACCGATATGGTTGGAACAATGGATTCTATAATAGATATAGAGGTACTAACGTAGCATATCATACAGGTAGAAGAGGTTCAAACAATGTTGTAATTGGTAGAAGAACTAACGTAATAAAAGATAGAGTTATTGTTAATAGAAACAAACCTATAATTGCTGTTGATAAAGATGTGGTAATTGATAAAGCAGTTATCAAGCTCAAACGAAACAATCCAAATATTAGAATTATCAGAAATCCTAATAATGTTATTATAAGAAATAACAATAATAAACCTGTTAGAAATTATAATAGACCTGAGAATAATAATAGAAATTCTAATAATAACATTAGAAACAATAATAGTAGACCTCCAAGAACATCTACACCTCCACGAAGTAGTTCTCCAAGACCTGTTATTAGTAGACCTACAACAAGAAGTTCTTCACCACCAGTGGTTAAAAGAGGTAATATAAAACAATAATTACATAAATCGTTACTTTCTTTATATTTATACTCACAACAACACTTAACTAGGAGTAAAAATGAAAAAAGTTATACTATTGTTTGTAGTACTACTTACCACTACAAATTTACAATCACAGGTATTTAAAAATTTATATAAAGATTTCCTAAAATATGGTACTGTTTATGGTGCAGGGGATATTAGTAATTCAGTTGAAGCAATTGAACCAACATATGTTTTAGAGAGAACTGATAATGTATATGAAATTCCAATCATTAAAGATAATACAGAAGTATTTCCATTTGATTATAGATATGGATTTGGTATTAGAAAATTAGCTAGATTCGATTACGAAAGAAAACCTAAAAACTTTTATGATGGTACAGAATCTCAATTAGCATTTACTGCACCAACTTCAGCATTCAAAGGATTGGAATATCAATTCCATTATGAAAAAGAACGTTGGAGAGGTAGAGATTTCACAAATTATAGATATTTCTTAAAACATACAGGTAAAAATCATATCGTAAAGATAGAAACAAGAGAAGTAGGAAAGATTAATCTTAACTATAACTCAGCAGAAGCTAGATTTAGATTACCAATCGGTAAGAAATTTTCTCTATCAGCAGGAGCTATCTTAAGAGGACATGATAGAGCGTATGGATACAATCCAATTGAAATTTATTTGAATGAAACTACCAAAGATGAATTTGGAAATGAATTTCCAACAAACCCTTGGTGGAATTTAGCAAATGAATATGGATATTCAGATAATCCAACCACTTATACAGATAATACAACTGGTGAAGAATTTACCGATTATCTTTGGAAAGATGAAGATGGAGTTGTAGTTGCTTTTAGTGATGAGGATTTTAGAGAAAGAATATTTCCATCTATTATGAATGAGTTCAATGGAAGAGCATGGGATTTATTAGACCCATGGATGGAAGTTGCACCAATCATCGGATTCGATTTCTACCACTACAAATCAGATTTTTGGTTTCACGCATATGGAAACTACATATTACCATTACATCAATATGTTGCAGGAGAAGAAGAATTTAGTTACCTTAATAGAAACAATTGGGGTAAGGGTGGATTGCGAGAAGATTCAGATTTAGAACAATGGACTGATTATTCTTTTGGTGTTAGTTTGGGTTATAAAGTAGGAAAAAACTTTGGAATATTTGCAGAAGGTGAATATTCAAAAATGTGGGATAGTAGATTATACCAAACTACATTTGGTATAAATTATACTTTTAGATAATGATGTGGATAGATATTATAAAAGATTGGATTATGTTATTTGGATTTAAAATGAATAATGATTATTATGATATAGCAAATCCAGGTAAAACATTACCAGCAAAAGGAAGATAATATGGCAAAGGAACTAAACGAAGGAACTAAAATCACACTTGATTTAAAAACAATAGGTATCTTATTGTTTACTGTATCTGTTGTTATTGGAATGTGGTTTACACTACAAGGTGATATCGAAGAAGCTAAGACATTACCAGAACCACCTATTGATAGAATTGAGTATGATTTAAAAGATGAATTAATCAGACAAACTATCCTTGATACACAAGATGATGTTGAATCAATACTCGAAGAGTTAGAAAAAATTGACGAAAGATTATACGAACTGCAGAAAGAAAGGTAGTATGAAAAACTTATTAATATTCATATTTTTATTATTCTCTACACCAATATTTTCACAACAATGGATTGATGATTCTGTATTTAATGAAAAGATACATAAAAATGATGCGTTTGGAGATGATGAAACAATTATCACAGTTATAGAATTTTGGGTTGAGTTCAATAAAGCTAATGCTTTTCCTGATTGGGATAAGTTAGATGGTGTTGAATACTTCCGAGTAGATATATCTAAAGCACCTATTGCAAAAAAAGATTATAGAGTGAGAATGGCGCCAACTATTATAATATTCAAAAATGGTAGTAAAGAAGAAATGTTTAAAGCAAGTTTAGATTTGGAATGTCCTGTTACCTTAAAGGAATTACAAGAAGCAATCGATGAAGTTAAAACAGCTGATAAATTTTAGGGTTTAATTAATTCTTTATATTTATATAGGTAAAAGGAAAACATCATATGTCGAGATTAAAAAAAGAAATTCTAAGTAAACTAAAAGAGTATGCCGGTAAGATGGGTAAAGACCATTTAGGTGGTGATGATTCTCCCTCACCAAAAAGAGGTGGATTACGAGATTTCGATGGATACGATAACGTAGACTACAATAAAGATATGCCAATGGATGAAGATTCACCAGAAAGTGCACATCCACAAGGTAGTAAAAAACTATCTGGTCGTACAACTGTAATGGATATGTTAGATGTAATCTCACACAAAGAATTTGGACCTGATTACCATAAACTTTCTACTAAACAGAAAAAAGAAGTACATAAGATGGCAATCAAAGGTAAACTTATCAAACAATCCCCATTCAATGAATCATTAAACGAAAGAGAGGGTACATACTCTACATATGATGAAGTGGTTAAATCCATAGTAGATTTTGCAAAAAGTAAAGGATATAAAATTCCATCTAAAGGATTGCAAATAATCAAAGGAAATCCGCCAGAAGAGCCTTTCAGAGGATGGAGTAGAGGAACTTCTATACCATTAGATAAGAAAATAAATCTTACTTTTCAGTTATACGGAGTGGGTAAGGTATTTACTGTACATCAAAAACTCACATTAAATAAAAAGTTTGCTTTAGAATCGGTAAATGAAGGTAAAGTAGATAGAGTTGTAGGACACACTAGATACAAATATGTAGGTGATGGTAGAAAAGGAAAAGCAATTGTATCTGGTCCGATGAAGGATAGAGAAAAAGAAGCTATTATCAAAAGAGCTAAAAAAGCAGGATATGTTGCTAAACCTAATATGGGTGGAGGAGTAACTATTCATGTAGAATCAATAAACGAAGCGTATGTTGTATTACATTCAACAAAGAAAGGTATAAAGCCAGTAGCTACTGCTGCATATCGTGATAAGAAAGATGCGGAAAAGTGGGCAAAATCTTTGGGTGGTATTACAATGATAGTCAAACAGAAAATGAAAGGTGTTGATGAATCACTTGAGGAAAGTATGTTCTCAGCAATAGACCAAATCAGACAAGATTCTAAAGATGTTAGAGATTTCGTAAAGAACGTATTTAAGGATAGAGAATTTAAAAAGATGAGTAATGATAAAGAATTCATTAAGTATCTTAAATCTATCTATGAAGGAATTAATGAAGCAATACCACAAAACTTTCATCAAGGTAGAACTTCCGATTACCATACTGCATTAAGAGGTAAGAACAGAGATTATAGTGGTGGTACTAACTTCAAGAAAAAAAATCATGGTCAACCTGATATAGAAGAGGATGATGAAGACCAAGAAACCAATCAACTAAGTAACAAACAAATCCATGTGAAGGCTAAATTAAAAGTAGCAGAGAGTGGAAAAAAAAAATCTGAGAAAAACTACAAAGATTGGAAAAGTACCAACGAAGGATTTGATAAAATAGAACACTTATCATTACTTAACAAAGCTCTAAGAGCAATTCCTGGTTCAAACAAACAAAAAGATATAATCAGACAACTTAACGTAATTAGAAAAGCGGGTGGTATGAGACCACTTAAAGAATTAAGTATTGTTGAGTATGGTCAAAGATTAGATTTATCATTTATAGAAGATGAAGAAGCTAAGTTAGATGGAACATATCCATCAACTGATGCAATTGATAGAGATATTGATGAAACTGCTAAAAGAGATTACAAAGATGAGTATAAGAAATTTCAATCATCAAAGAAATCAAAGAAATACAGAGCAGAACTAAATAAGTACAATAGAGATAAAGGTACTTATGGTAATGGTGATGGTAAAGATGCATCTCACAAAGGTGGTAAGATTGTAGGTTTTGAATCTGCATCTAAAAATCGTGGTAGAAAAGAAAAGAGTAGATTAAAGAAAAAATGATAAAACTTACAGATATACTTAACGAAGGAAAGATAGTATTACAATCTAAAGACAAGAATGCTGAGTTACCATCAGTATTTGCTGATTTCTTAGTACATGGTAAGTTACATAATGTAATACAGTTTATTCCAAGAAAATCAGTTGATTTAGATAAGATAGACCAATTAGGTGATATATCAAAAGATGATATAACTAAACAATTGGTTAAATTTGCTGAAAAGAAAACCAAAATCAAATTTAAACCATTGAATGATTTTCAAGGTGCAGGTTATGGTATTCAAATAGATATAGATTTCATAGTAAAAAAAATAAAATAAGGAGAACCAAATGACATATACAAGAGAACAAATCGAGGAAGTATTAAAATCTAAAGGATATAAGTACTTTACGAGTGATAAAGGATATGATGTAAACATCGTTGGAATTAGAAATTCAAGTACCAAGGGTAGAGTAACAAATGCATTTGATGATAAGATTACAATATCTTATAAAACACCTGAAGGTGAATGGATGTATCATGAATATAAATGTACCACAGACCCAGGAACACATTGGGTAGAAAATGTATTGAATAAAGATGGTGTAGCTATCCTAAAACCAGGTCAGTACAGAGGTTCTCATAAAATCAGACTTCATCAAGGTAAATACGAAGCATTGGGTCAACAAAAACCTGTTAAAGTTTATAGAGATAATAACAAAGATGGTAAATATGATTTGTTAGAAGAAAATGTACATGAAGGCATATATGGAATTAACATTCACAGAGCAACTGCTAAATCTGGTGGTACTTCTACTAGAGTAGATAAGTGGTCTGCTGGTTGTCAAGTAATAGCAAAGAATAGTGATTTCAAAGAATTTATGGAAATATGTCATAAAGCTAAAGATGTATGGGGAAATTCTTTCACATATACATTAATAGAATCTAACGATATTTCATAATTTATTAATAAAGGTTACATGATTAAATTACCAAAGGGATGGTCTGAGATATCTGCAGGATTATTCTCTTTGAAAAACCCCAATCCACATGGAGTACCATGGAACGCATGGATACATGAACCAATAGAATCAAATAAATTTCTTATTGTTAGTTGGAGAATGTCTGGTTCAGAATTCTGTAAGGAGTTTATACGAGAAAACTATCCATCTACAAATAACCAAAACAATTGGCCAAAAACTCATATCATATTAGAAGATGAAGTTACTCGTTTATTAATTGATAATGCAAATACTAAGGTATTCATATCAATATCAGACCCAAGAGAGGTTGCTATGAATTTAGTTTACTTTGATAATGGATTACACTTGCACGCAGCTGATTATGAAACCGATAACTATATTGTAAATTCTACTAATACTACTAAATTTTTCAAAGAGATTGTGAATAAACAAATAGATTTGGTAAATCATTACAAAAAAGTATTTGGTGATAATTGTTTAGTTTTAAAATATGAAGATATTCTTTGGAATCAAAACGAAGTGCACAATAAAGTATCTCATTTTTTGCAAGAAGAACCATTAGGAGTAGATGGAAGTGAAAAATACAAGTCATCTATTTATAAGAATGTTGGAGATTTCAATCAGTTCTTTGATGAGGATGTTTTAGATAAGCATTACGATGAGTACAAGTGGTTCTATGAACAATGGGGATATCCGAAAGAAGGATTACTATTAAACAAATATAAATGAGTCTTAAAAAAAATGTTATTGTAGTTTCTGCTAGAAGAAGTGGAACACATTTACTTACTGATTTAATAGTTAATAATTTTGGATACGAAAGTATTAATTACAACTATATTGATTACTATAAGTTTACAGATGAGATGCCTATTTTTGAATCATCAATGAATGATGGCAATAAAATTACTTGGACACATTCACATGACTTTAAAGATTATTTAAAGTATAACCATAGTGAAGAGGATAACAATAAACTAAATAGGTTTTTTTCTGAATCTAAAATAATATTAGTTTATAGAGATATCAGAGATATAATAAATTCTATCTATAACAGACCACGATATAAAAACAAATATAAATCCTTTTCTGATTTCTATGATAACTTTGATTTCGATGGATATGAACTTACAGACCAGAAGTATGATAATATTTCTGATTTACTAATTCAATATTATAAGAATTGGTTTTCTGTTTATATGGCAAAAGAACTTCTCGGATTAGATATTGAGATTGTATCATTTGAAGATGTCATGGTTGACTATGATACAACTTTAGAAAAAATTGGGTTGTTTTTAGAACAAACACCAAGTGGTATTGATGTTAGATTACCAAATAAAGATAAGAATATCATATACACAACCAATGATTTCAGAAGTGGAAAAACAGGTGAGTGGGTTAATACTATGAATACTGAATTTGGTAAACAACTAGGTGAGAAGTATTATGTTGATTTGGGTGCAGGGTTAAATTGTTTTATAAATGATATACAGATACACAAATACCATACACCTAATAGAGATAAGTTTAAAAACATATCTAATTGGAAACCAATAGAAGGAGATATAAATTTACCATTTAAATCATTAGATATTGATATCGAAAAAAGATATGAAGAAACGTTGGAGAGGTCAAGAGATTTCAGATACTATCACAAAGTTTTTTATTATGATAAATATGTACTAAAGTTTCACTATCCATGTAAAGCAACATTAGATAAACAAACATTTGATTCAGTAATTCCTACTGCATCTAAACAACAACTTTTAACTATTCTTAAAACTGATGAATTTTTGTATAAGAATGGAATCATTCCTAAATTATATAATGCAGGAATTTATAATGGAATTTTGTTTGTTGTTCAAGAAAGATATCCAATAGAAAGTGTACTTTATGAAAAATATAAGTTTCATCCTAAATGGGGAGATTGGAATTGGGTTGTTGATATGGGATTCCATACAACAATGTTAACGTATTTTTATAAGGCATTGGATAATAATATTCTATTAACTGATTTATTTAGTGTTTATAATTGTGCGATTGATGGAAATGGTGATTTAAAATACTTTGATTTAGATGGTATTAATTATTATGAAAGCAAAGAAGAAATGACTAACTCAGTAGATTATAAAAATGTAATGGGTATAGTAGGTGAAATAGAAAATAATTTTGTTTAAAACATAAAATTTCTATATATATTATTAATAAAGGTTACAACTCAAAAATTTAATAGAGAGGTAATAAAATGGCATTTAAAGATTTGTTCAAAGACGAAAATGATATTAACGAAAAATCAGTTGTAGGATTCGCTTCATTCGCGATTATGACAATGTTTGCAGTAGCAGATTTACTAACTGGATATCTAGGTAAGGACTTAGTAATCAATGAATTTATTTACAATTCATTTGTAATAATTACATTAGGTTCATTTGGTATTGCTGAAGCAGGTAAGATTTTCGGTAAGAAAGATTAAATTAAAATAAAAATAAGTTATGGTATATTGGTTTACTGGTCAACCAGGAGCTGGAAAAACTGTTTTAGGTACAAAGTTACACAACTTTCTAAAAACAGAAAAAAGAAATTGGAGAAGAGATGTATTTCATCTTGATGGGGATAACCTTAGACAATTAACTGTTAATAAAAATTACTCGAAAGAAGGTAGAATAACAAATATAAGAAACGCTCAAATGATTGTAGAGTATCTACATCAAAATGGGTGTGATGTTGTTGTTTCTCTTGTGTCACCATATCGTTGGTTACGAGAAGAGTTTAAAGAAAAAATAGGTTTAGATAACTTTCAAGAGATATACCTACATACTTCAGAGAAAAGAGACCGAGACCATTTCCATGTAAAAGATTATCAAAAGCCAGAATCTGAGTATGTTGATATAGATACCACAAAAGATAATCCTAATAAATCTTTTTCTAAAATTATAATTGCATTAGATATCAAATTGTAATGGCACAATACAAAGCACAAGCAGCGTTCAAATCATCTTCAACTGAAACGAAATACTCAATGTTCATAGGAAGATGGCAACCATTACACCAAGGTCATCTTTGGTTAATCAATGAAAGATTAAAGGAAGGTAAAAACGTTTGGTTAGCAATTAGAGATGTAACACCAGATGAAAAGAACCCATGGAGTGCTCAAGAGATTGAGAAAATGGTACATGAAGGAGAATTAAAGGAACTTATAGCAGATGGAAGAGTTATTACTTCAATTATACCTGATATCGAATCAGTTAACTATGGTAGGGGAGTTGGATACGATATCATCGAACATATACCTCCAACTGAAATCGGTGAGATATCCGCAACATCAATAAGAAATCAAATGAAAAAGGATGGCAAGTTATAAAGAAACATTAGTTAAGACACTCATATGGCGAGTAATCGCAACCTCAATAACATTTCTAGTTAGTTGGATTATAAGTGGAAATCTAAAGTTTGGATTATTAATTGGTGGGATTGATACATTTATAAAAACCATAGGTTATTTTTCATACGAAAGATTATGGATTAAGTTCAACTATAAATCTAATAAATGAAGGTAGTACAAAGTTACATTCAGCATTTAGAACCAAATAGTTTTAAAGTTGAAAAGGAATATGCATATATTATAATGCTTAATTCTCTTTTATTAAAGAAACATTATGGTGGTTCTACATTATATACGAATGAATCAACATTCAAATGGTTTTCTAAAATTGGATTTCCATTAGAATATAATATAGATGTTGTAAACGAATATCATAGTAAAATATTTTCATTATCTAAGTTTGCAACAATACAACATCAAACAGAACCATTTATACATTGTGATTTGGATACTTTTATTTTAAGGAAACCAAATTTAGATGTAAAAACATCTCCATATGTATTCTCACATCCCGATGTTAAATTTTTACATGATAAAGTAAAAGAAGATGATAACTACCAATCACAGATTCTATCCAAAGAACATTTTGATTTATATGATACTTACTTAAGAAATTACTACATTTTAGAAGATGAACTTGCTCAAGATAAATTCCAATGGCCAGGTAAAGGTTATATAAATTTTCAAGATATACCTAACATGAACTTTATTGCGGTTAAGGATGAATTGGATAATATAAAGGATGCTATTCATAATACATTGGTTGTTGTAGATGAAACTTACTTAAATAATAATAAGAAATGGTCAGATGCGCATTTTATAGAACAATTTTGTTTTCCAATTTACTTGAAAAAAAGTAATCCTAGTTTTAATGAGCTATGTGATATAAATTCAGTTAACGAGTTTAATTATAAAAAATCACAATTTCTTTTATCTTCTAATCCAATTTTAGATATACCATATGTAGATACGGTAAAGAGAATTGAAAATAAAACATTTGAAGATTTATTCCCATTGATATTTGATATAAACCAGTATTGTACAGAATGTTATCAAAACCATACCTTAAATCATAAAATAGAAACATCCAAGGAATTGGGAGAAAACTTAAACTTAGATTTTCTTTCTTTTTATCATGTTGGTGGTGGTAATAAAAAAATACCAATATTACAAGCAATGATTATTGGTCATATAGTAAAGCACTTTGGTGAGGAGTATGTTCTTAAAGTACATAAGTTTTATAACACAGAAATATATTCAAACCAAGGAATAGGAAATCAGATAAGTGAGGGAGAATATATCTATGAATATCTAACTGGTAATAAAATATTTACATCCTCTCAAAAATCTGTTATTATTTAGGAAAGTGTATCAAAAAGTTTTAATACACTATACTTATATAAAAGAACATTAGTATGGAAAATAAAAACGAAAAAATATTCCCTAACTTTGACCCAACACAAGATTTATCTCAAGCAGGTAAACAAAGAAGAATGAAACGAGGATTGGGTTCTAAACCATTAATGCAATCTGAAATTCTTGAAGTTCAAAAGAAAGCTCGTTCTGCAATGGAAGCAGCAAGGTTACTTGGTGTATCTTACAACACTTACAAAAAGTACGCAAGAAAATATGGTGTCTTTGAAGATTTAAAGAATCCAGATGGAACTGGTATTCGTAAAGGATATAATCTAAAAAGAGGTAAATTTTCATTGGATGATATTCTAAAGGGAAAATATCCTGAATATCCTATTTGGAAACTCAAGCAAAGATTACTAAACAATGGGTATATGTTGGAAAAATGTAATAAATGTGGATTTGAAGAGAAACGAATTACAGATAGTAAAGTTCCATTGGTATTAGATTTTGAAGATGGTGATAGAAAGAATCACAAATACGAAAATCTCAGAATGTTATGTTTCAACTGCTCATTTTTAATTAATGGTAATTTAACTGGTCCAAGAAAAGAGTACGAATATTAGGATTATTCAAAAATTTGTTGTATATTTGTAACTATGAGTTATATAATTGGAAAAGCATGTGATGGAGTATGTGATACAGTATGTGTAGAAGTGTGTCCCGTTGATTGTATTCATGGACCTATTGATATTGATGGTGGAGGTAGAGAAGTTGAAGGAATGAGTACAGAGGAACTCATTGGAAAACAACTTTATATTAATCCTGAAGAATGTATTGATTGTGGAGCGTGTTTACCAGAATGTCCTGTTAAAGCAATATTTGCAGATGAAGATGAAACAATAGAAAACGAAGGAAATGATGAATCTGTAAAAAAGAATTATGAATTTTTTAATCAAACATGGAAATGATAGATAAATCTATACTAATTATATCAACACCAAGAACGGGTTCTACATCATTACTTTATAGTTTTATGGATAAATTTAATATATTTGATGAACCATTAAATCCATTAAAGATTGATAAACTTACAACTTCTGCATTTTTCAATCTAATTCAAACTAAAACAAATATTGTTGTTAAAACTATGATTGACCACATTCCATACGATTATAGTTCAAAAGGAAAAGGAGCAACACTTGATGATATAATCGATTTTTATTTAGATATAATTAAAGAATTTGATGTAGTAGTGTTGTTAGATAGAACAGATGTTAATGCGCAAATAGAATCTAATAAAAGAGTATCTTTGGATTATCACGATAAAAATAATTTTAAATTCGATATTGAAAAAAGTTTAAAGTATCTTTTTTATCAAAAATATCTAATAAGAGAATTATCAGATAAGTTAAATATGAATTTAACCTTTTATGAAGAACTTTATTATGGTGATACAAAAAATACTTTAAAAAATAGTAGTATTGATTTAGATTGGGTAGATTTAACTAAATTTGATAATAGTAGAAAATATAGAGGAAACTTATATAGTCCATATACAAAAAAAGTTATATGATAAATAAAGGAATAGTTTTTGTAGGAGATTCCTACACATGGGGTCATGGGTTGTGGCAATATTATCCAAATGATAGCTACTCTCAATCAGATGATACCAATACAGAACAATATAAATCAAATAATTCTTTATCTAAGTTTCATTTAGCTAATAGATGGGTTAGGTTAGTAGCTAATCATTTTAAAACATTTGAAAAAGTTAGAAAATATACTGCTGGTTCTGATTATGAAAGTTTATCATCACTCTCTCAATTTTTTGCTGATGGGCATAGTAGCTATCCTAACATTCCTTCAGGTATTTATGAAAACAAACTAGATTATAAAGATATATCATATGTTGTATTCGGAACATCTTACATAGATAGGTGTCCTCTTGTTAAGCCAATGGCAAATCGAGATAGTTTAACTTATTTGGAAGATGTAACACCAGAATTGATTATTGATTATGGGTTTTCAAATGTAGAAGATTTTTTAGATTACCTTAAAAGATATTATTTCCATAGAATTAAAACAAAATTAATGGAAGTTGAAAAAAATGGTGTTAAGACCTTAATATGGAATGTAACACCAGTATATAAAGAATTATTTAGTAGTGATGAATGGATGAGGAAACGATTGATACCAATGGAATATAAAACGGATTCAGAATTTGATATTTCGGAATTAATGATTAAACACAAAAATTTAATATTAAGTGAGGATTCTTATTTTAGGAAATATCAAAAAAGAAACCCACCGAAAGATAGTCATCCATCACTATATGCTCAACAAGTTATAGCAGATTGTGTAATAAAGTCTATTAATAAGAGAAATTCCGAGAATTGGTAAAGTTTTTTTAAAAAAAGCTTGGAATTTAAATAAATTTTTTGTATATTTGTAAACAAATACATATATATTAATATAAACAAGTAAAATTATGAGTAAATTTTTTGAAGTTACAGTAGAAGTGGTTGTTGCCACACTTAAAAATGGCAAAGACAAGAAAGCAAAAGAAATCTATTTAGTAGATGCACAATCAGTAACAGAAGCTGAAGCAAGAACCGTAAAGGATTTTGAAGATAGTGGAGTTCAAGTTGATTACAAAGTAAGTGGTGCAAAAGAAAGTAGAGTATTAAGAGTAATTGAATAATGAGTAAAGAACCTCAAATACAAGAAGAAGAAGTAAAAACAAGAGTAGCAAAGAGAGTACCACCTGGTGATAGGTGGTCTCCTCTTTCCAATACTACCGTAAAGTTAGATTCTTTAACTGACGTACTTGAATTTATTTATCAAGATACAGGTAAAACACAATTTTATATGGATGCTAAAGAAGGATTTGTATATGTTGTTGATACCGAAGAAGTGGTTATAGAACCAGAACCAGAAAAAAGATGGAGTTTATACGGTGAAGAGTAGAATAAAAACAAAACTGAGAAACATTTTATTTGCATTATTGTTAATGCTTGGACACACATTCCCTGCAACAGGAATTATAAAAGAATGTGATGACAAGTATGAAGACAATGATGATATACAGATGTTTATCTAAATTTACTATATTTATAGTAAGTTACAAACAATTATTAATTAACAAAAAAAGAAACAATGCAAACAATTATTATTATTTTAGTAGTTATTTCGATTTTAGCAGCAGTCTATTATTTCGGATTCTACAAACAAGGCAAAATCAACGATAGAGATGGGGATTTTATTCCTGATGAAATCGAAGATGCAGTAGAAGATGTAAAAGAAGTTGCCAAAACGGTAAAACGAAGAGCTAAAAAAGTAAAAGCTGAATTAGGTGATGTTGTTGATGAGTTACAAGATGTGGTACAAGCTTTTAAAGGCAAACCAACTAAATCTAAGTTGAACTCATTAACTAAACAACAGTTAATAGATGCAGCTAAAAAAGACCATGGTGCAGATTTTGACCTAACGGTTAAGAAATCTACATTAGTAAATAAAGTTTACTCACTTTATAACAAAAAATAAGGAGTATAATATATGAGTTTAAAATCTTTGTTAACCGAAGCTGTAGTTGTTGATTCAATGTATGATATTGAATCAGAACTAATGGACATTAAAGAAACTATTTTAGAACAAATGATTATCGAGGGTGTTGATGACCCTGGAATACTCAAATGCGTTTTCATGGCAGGAGGACCTGGTTCAGGTAAATCCTTTACTGCCATGGAAATCTTCGGTATTGATAAGAAACTCAAATCATCATTTTCTTCCTTTGGATTAAAGAATCTTAATTCAGATACGGCATTTGAAAAGGGATTAAAGGATAATGGAATTGACCCAAGAAAATTAGCTGATATAGAAAAGAATGACCCCGAACTTTGGGATAAAATCGCTAACAATGATGATTCAATCAGAAACAACGCTAAAGTATTAACTAAGAAACAGAAAGCATTTTACGAAGCTGGTAGATTAGGTATGATTATCGATGGAACTGGTCATGATTATGGTAAGATTCAGAAGAATAAGAAATACGCAGAATCATTAGGTTATGATACTTACATGGTATTCGTAAACACTTCACTTGAAGTAGCTAAAGAACGAAACAAAAATAGAGATAGAGTTTTATCTGATAAACTACTTACCAAATCATGGAAAGATGTTCAAAACAATTTAGGTAAGTTCCAAAACTTATTTGGTGGTAATTTTAGAATTGTAGATAATACAGTTTACAAACCAATTTCTAAACCAATACAAAAGGCTGTAAACACTTTTATAAGAAAACCTTTATATAATATGATAGGTAAAAAGTGGATTTCAACTGCAAGAGCACTTAAGAATAGAAATTTAATCAAAAAATAAAACTTTGCACAACTATTTAAACTTAGTTGAAGGAGATAAGAGAATCCTCAAACCCAGTTTGTATAACTTTGGTGCTTCGAAAATATTTGTAATATCTGATAAAGATAATATAGAAAGAAGAAAAGCATTCGATGAAGCTTGGTCACACTATTCTGATTTTGATTATCAATATGTAGATGCAGTTATGGGTAAAGATATATCTGTAACTAAATTTATTGAAGATGATAAAATTGATTATAAATTTCTCTGTCCAAATGGTTGTTTGAGTAGAAACATATTAGGTGTATATCAATCACATCTTAAAATATGGAATTTAATCAAATCAGATACTACACTTAGACAAGATGATTTTGTTCTTATCTTAGAAGATGATGCAAGACCGAGTAACTACTTTTTATCAGAAGCATTTCAAAGTGGAGAATTTAGAAATATATTAGATTGGTTGTATAAACACAAACCACATGGTTTTTATTGGGGTAGAGCAGATGAAAGAATACGAGGGAGTATAACAAATGAGTTTATAAATAAACCTGATTTAACTCTATCGTATGGAGCTCATGCATATATGTTAAATTGCAATTTAATTGATACTTTAATTGATAATGGTTCTATACAAAATATGGCGGCAGATGTGTTCATAGATTATGAATTTGATAAGAATATAAAAGGTATGTACTCACCCTATTATTCGTTCATTAGACAAGAATCACATATTTTAGGACAACAATGGTTTTCCGATGATGATGTAAATAGAATGTATGGAAGTACTACACAACCAGAGTGGAATGGTTCTCATATAGATGCTAGAGATTTTGAAGGAATATATGAGAATGTAACATCTGAAATGGAAGAATATATTTCAGATGCTAGATATATAAAAGATATGAATTTTGGACCACATGATTGGATTGAATTACAATTTAAAGATTTAAGTGAGTTACTAAAAAATACTAAATTGTTATAATTTTTACGTTATTTGTAAAAAGATTATATTTAACAACATATAATTAACTAAAATAAATGAAAATTATATTAAATTACATATAATATGGAAAACTTATCAGAAGATGTGCACTTAATATTATCTAATCTCGAAGATGCAAGAGATGAGGGAGATTGGGATATCGTCAGTAAATGTATTCAAGATTTAGAAAATGTATATGAAATATTGGATAGACAGGAAAATGGATTTACACACGAATATGAGTAAAGTAAAAAGAATAATTTGGGAGTATTGGATTAAACCATGGGGAGCTCCAATTTAAATAATAAGTTATGATTATACCAATAGATATAAAACCACCAAAACGAGTAGAAAAAGTTTGGGGTTATGAACTATGGATTCACAATGATGAAGAATATTGTGGAAAACTATTAGTTTTTGAAAAGAAGATGGCAAACTTTTCAATGCATTATCATCTTAAGAAAAAAGAAACTTGGTATATTCAACAAGGAAGTTTTCAGTTCAATTGGATTGATGTTGAAGAAGGATTACACGATAGTAGGATTCTAAAGATGGGAGATTCTGTTTTAATAGAAAGAGGTCAACCACATCAATTGGTATCATTAGAAGAGAACTCAATCGTTTTTGAGGTATCTACTGAACACTTTGATGAGGATTCGTATCGAATATATAGAGAAACACCAAATGATTTATTATAATGTATAAAGAGAAACAACCAATTAAATTCACCAAAGAATTTTCACCAATGTACACATCAGATGCAATGAAGTTAAATCTTCTTGAGCAAGGATGGAAGTATAAAGGAATGAACGAAGATAAACCCATCTTTGAGTATATCCATTCATAAAAATTTAACATAATTTTAACACTTTCAATTAGGAATTGTGGTTTATTATTCGTATATTACTTATGTAATAAGAAATGATAGATATGATAAAGCAAAAACCACAAACAAACGGAATCGAAATTGATTTAACTGGTCCTCAAGGAAATGCATATTTTCTAATGGGAATGGTTAAAAAACTATCTAATCAACTTGATTTGGATGGTAATAAAATACTCAAAGATATGATGAGTGGAGATTATGAAAACCTTATACAGGTCTTTGATAAAAACTTCGGCTCGGTAGTAACTTTATATAGATAAAAAATAAACCTTAAAAGATGAATAAAATGAAAGTACAACGAGAATCAATTATTTCAGGTCAATTAAACGAAATGGAGTTGAACGTAACCCCTCAACAAATGGATAGATTCTATGGTGGTCGTGAGTTAACTCAAAACATATTTCCACACTTAACTTCTGAGGAAAGAGAGTTCCTAATTTCTGGTATGATGCCTAACGAGTGGGATTCAACATTCAATTAAAAATAAATACGAAAAGACTTGTTTAATCCAATTATTTTTCGTATATTTACATAGTAAATGTGTGGGAGTTCTCACCTAGTATAAACCTTAAAAACATAAAATATGAGTAAATATAACAATTCTTCCTTTTGGTATGATGATTTCGATACAGATGATATCATTGTTGACCAACTTTCCGATACGGAAAAGAAATCCCTAGATTTATACAAATTAGCTTCTTCCAAAAGAGCAATATCTAACTTCGTTAACATTGTAACAAATGAATCTATTAAGGTTCAGTTTAAAGAACGAGGTGATTCTTATACTGATGGTAAATCAGTTGTTATTGGAAGTAGGATAACAGAACCAAAAGATTTTGATGTGGCAGTTGGACTGGCACTTCACGAGGGTTCTCACATTAAACTTTCTGATTTTAAATTACTTCAAGATATATACAATTTAGTTCCAACTCATGTAAAGGATGGAGCTATTAAAAAAGGTATTAATAATCCAATTGAGATTATTAAGAATCTTTGGAACTATGTTGAAGATAGAAGAATCGATAACTTCGTATTCAAATCAGCACCTGGTTACAGAGATTATTACAGAAAGATGTACGATAAGTACTTCAATGATAAGTTAATTGATAAAGCATTACTTTCTGATGAATATACAGATGAAACGATTGATTCTTATATGTTCAGAATTATTAACTTACACAACAAAAATACTCAACTTTCTTCTTTGAAGGGATTGAGAGCAATTTATAGATTAGTTGGATTGAACAAAATTAGTAGATTAACTAACTCCAAAGAAGCTTTTGATGTTGCACTTGCAATGTTCAATATAATTCTAAAGAACATCAACCAACCAATTGATGATGAAAACCAACAAGACCAGAATGGTAATGGTGATGGTTCTTCTTCTGATGAACAAGGTTCTGATGATGGAAATGGTGGTTCTTCAGAAGGAGGAATGAGTGATGAAGATTTCAATGATTTATTAAAAGAACTCGGTGAATCTCCAATAGGTGGTGATTCCGATGATACTCCAACTGGTGGAAGTGGGATGAACATTAGTAACTTACCTGATAACATGGAAGGTAAACCAAGTGAAGATAATTCTCCTTCAACAAATTCAGTTCAACTTTCAGATAAACAAAAAGAACTTCTTAAAAAGAAAATAGAGAAACAAAAGAAGTTCATGGATGGTGATATTCAGAAAACTTCACTTAATAAAACAGATTCTCAGAATCTAAATGCAATTGAAGAGAGTGGTTCTGAGATGAAAGAAGTTGGTAACTCAGTTAATAATGGTTACTATGGTAACCAATCTGTTCAATGTATCGTAGTTAAGAAAATGACTAAATCATTGTTTGAATCTGATTTGTTTCCAATGACTTCAAGAAATTATTGGGATGGTGATACTGTAGTGAGAATGGATTACGAAGAAGAGGTTCAGAAAGGAATCAAACTTGGTACAATGTTAGGTAAGAAACTTCAAGTAAGAGGTGAAGATAGAACAACCGTTTTCAACAGACAGAAAGTTGGTAGAATTGATAAGAGAATGATTTCATCTCTAGGATTTGGCAATGAGAATGTATTCCAATTTACAGAAATAGATTCTTACAAAAAAGCTAACTTACATATCTCAATAGATGCCAGTTCATCTATGAATGGTGATAAGTGGAAAAATACTTTGATTAATGTAGTTGCAATGTGTAAAGCAGTTGATATGATTCCTAACTTACAAGTTCAAGTAACTTTCAGATGTACACAAGGTGAAAAACCATATATCGTTATGGCATATGATTCAATCACAGAAAAGTTTTCTAAAGTAAAACAAATGTTCGGTGGGTTGAGAGCAAATGGTACAACGCCAGAAGGATTATGTTTTGAAGCAATTATGAAATCTTTCATTCCAGTTAACAATGATATGGATTCTTACTTCTTAAATCTTTCAGATGGACAACCTTACTTCGGTGGGAGAGGGTTTTACTACTCTGGTGATGATGCTGAAAGACACACCGGTAAAATGGTGAAAATGATTGAGAGTATGGGAATCAAAACTCTATCATACTTTATTGGTGAAAAGTACGATTATGGAAGTTACATGGAAAGAGCTTTCAAAACAATGTATGGTAAAGGAGCTAAGTTTGTTGATGTAACAAATGTTAATCAAATCACCAAAACAATGAACCAATTATTTTTACAAAAATAAATGAAAATAAATACGAAAAGACTTGTATAATCCAAATAAATTTCGTATATTTACATAGTAAATGAGTGGGGGATTAACCCCAAGATAAATTAAATTATAAACCTTAAAACAAATAAATTATGAGTAACAAAGAAATTACAACCGGATTAGTTCCAAATGAAGTTTACAAAGTTGAAGCATTTGGTAATTCCTTTAAATTGATTGATTCACAAGGTACTAAAGTTGGTACTATGGGTATCACGACTGGTACTAGAAAGAAAGCATACCAAAATGGTGAAGCTGTTCAAGCTTTCATCAATAAGAATGGTAAGAAAACATACCGAAGAGTTGATATGAATGTTTACAACTCCTTAGTTATCCCAATGAATACCCAAGAAGGTGGTGTTCAGTTCGAAGATAAAAGTGACCACACTGCAATTAAAGATTTTATCCACAAAGGTTCTGTATCTCTAAAACCAACTGAGTTGGTTATGGAAGAACTTAAATGGAAATATCTTATCAGAAGTGCTGTGAGAGCAAAAAATATTATGATGACTGGTCCAAGTGGATGTGGTAAAACAATGGCTTCAAAAGCTCTAGTAACTGCGTTAGATAGACCAGATTTCTATTTCAACCTTGGGGCAACTCAAGACCCGAGAGCTACCTTAATTGGTAATACTCACTTCGATAAACAAAAAGGTACATTCTTCTCAGAATCAGCCTTTGTTACTGCACTTAAAACACCAAATGCTGTAATTCTATTAGATGAGTTATCGAGAGCTCACCCAGATGCGTGGAACATCTTAATGACTGTTCTTGACCAAGGGCAGAGATACTTGAGATTAGATGAAGCTGAAGGTTCACCAATTGTGAATGTTGCGGAGGGAGTTACCTTCATCGCAACTGCTAACATTGGTAATGAATATACTTCAACGAGAGTTATGGATAGAGCAATCTTAGATAGATTTGTTACTATCGAAATGGATGTTCTTGATGATGTTAAAGAATTTGGATTATTAAAGTTCATGTTCCCTGAAGTTAGAGAATATGATTTGAAAGCAATTGCTGAGATAGCTCACCACACTAGAACTCAATCAATGAGTGAGAATGGTAAGTTAACTTCAATGGTTTCTACCAGAGCATCTGTTGAGATGGCTGGGTTAATCTACGATGGTTTTGAACTTAACGAAGCAGCTGAAATTTCAATCTACCCATTCTTTTCACAAGATGGTGGTGTTGATTCGGAAAGAACTTACATTAAACAATTGGTTCAGAAATACCAAATGGATGAAAATGGTGAACCTCTATTCAAAGAAGTAGATGACACCGAAAGTAATGAGGATGATATCCCTCAGTTTTAAGGTTATCAATTATTTACAAATGAATAGGGGGAATTAATTTTCCCCTTTATTCTTAAATAAAACAGATGAGTTATTATAAAAGATATAGGATAGTAGAAACAACGGTACGAGATAAACGTAACTATGTGATTCAATGGAATGATAGATGGTTATTTGGTTTAATTGGTATTTGGCATGATAAATTTATTTGTGAAGATTTAGATGAATGTAAAAAAGTAATAGATAGATTGGTTCAAAAAAAAGAGGGTGAAAGAAAAAATATATAAATTTGAAGACTACCAATACAAATATCTTGAGAAACTTATAAAGTGGTATGCCTCGGAATCTCCAATTCATAAAATCAAGGTATCTTGGTTATCGGGTCTGATGAAAAACCAATTTTATGATGACCATCAGAAACGAATGTTAAACAAAATGGTAAAAAAATATAATGATAGAAATCGTTAGACACATATTTGGAATCTGTGGTGAACATTTTCATCCAAACATTTGGAACACAATGGCATCTTTACCAATCATAGCAACAACTGTACATTATATTAAATGTAAATGTGGAGGTTGGTTCAAACATAAAAAAGATTGTAAAAACAAAACATGAGTGTAAGTAAGCTATTTCAAAAGTATTATAATATGAAACCATACCTTCAGATTGATGAAGAGGATTGGCAACATATTATGAAAACCTATGAGAAAGATGAGGTAGTTGATGAACTTGCAAAATGTTTGCATACATATCCTTGTCCAATTCCAGATATATCAGAAAAAGAAACTATCAAATCTCTCAATCTTTTGAAGGGAATTAAATTTAACGATTTGTTGATAGAAAAAGAATGGTTTCCTAGAAATGAAAGAAAATCAAAATATCCATTAACACCGAAGTATTTCAAGAGAGATAACAAAGGTAATAATGCATCTAATCCATTCCACATTGAAAATAGATGGAAAGTGGATTGGACTAGAACTCCATCAGGTTGGAGAACTTGGCAGACAGTAAAAGGAATTAAAACTATCGTAAGAGCATTTTGGAGTTTAGAAAAGGTTCTAACTAAAGTAGATTTACAATCAATCAGAATGGCAACTACATTACGAAAGTATGTAGCATCTCAATTCAAACCATCAATCGCAAAATCATTCTATGATTATTTTAAATCAGAAAATGTATTAGATTTCTCAGCTGGTTGGGGAGATAGATTAGCAGGATTTTATTGTAGTGAAACTACTAAACATTATGTTGGTATTGACCCGAATACTTTAAATCATCCTAACTATAAAAAACAAGTTGAGTTCTACAAAAAGAATCAAACATTCTTTGAAGAACCAAAAGAAGTAGATTTGATTTGTTCACCAGCAGAAGATGTAGATTTTTCTAAATATGAAAATCACTTCGATACTATATTTACATCACCACCATATTTTGATGTTGAGAGGTATTCAGATGAAGGTACTCAAAGTTGGGTAAGGTACAAAACAATTGATGAATGGAATAAAAACTTTTTACAGAAAACTCTTGGTAAGTTAATTCCTACATTAAAAAAAGATGGAATATTAGCAGTGAATATTGCAGATGTTTATAATCCAAAAGAAAAAGATTATTTCGATATCTGTAATCCTATGAATGAATTTTTAGAATCAAAAGGATTAACTTACTATGGATGTATCGGAATGGAAATGACCAAGAGATTCAATTCAGGTGGTGCAGGAAATGCAAAGAGTGAATACTTTGAAGAACATCTTAAGGAAAAAACTAAAGATACATCGAATATTGCATTTGGTGAACCAATTTGGATTTGGAAAAAATAGTAAAAATAATTTGGATAATTCAAATATTTTTCGTATATTAGTAATCTAATAACAAACTACAAATATGAGAAAGTTTATGAGAGTACATCCAGCAGATAAATCTCCTTTATATGCTAAAGGTAGTTTAGGAGAGATTCAATTTTGGGGTAACCAATTAGATGATGCAGTTGATGGAAAACATGGAAGTTTAGATATAGATATAGTTGTATCAAAACTAAAATTCTTAGTTGATAAACATATAAGTACGAATGGTATAAATTATAAAGATAACATATGAGTGATAGAGAAATAATGAATGCAAAGAGTGGAGTACCAATGTGGTGGAAACCAGGTATTGCCTTCTTAAAACAAGATTGGATAAATCATCCACATCTAAAACATTTCAGAAACAAGAAATCAACCGATTCAAAATGTGATTGTAGTTCACCAAAATTAGTTGAACTATGGGAACATGATTCTTGTGTAAGAGGTAGAATCGATACAACAGTTTGTGTTAAGTGCAATGAGGTTGAATCTTTAAGTATAATAAGATAGTGGAAGAATATGTAGATGCATCTTGGAAGTGTGGTTGTGGTTCATTAAATGCAGGATGGAGAACAACTTGTGGAGGATGTGAAGAAAAAGAAATTATGGAAAATAAAACACCTAAAACGGATTTACTTAAAATCCTAAACACGATTAAAGAAGATTTTGAAATGTTACAAGATGGTTCTTGGGATTTAAGATACTCAGATGGTACAGAAATTGAAGCATCATTGGATAACGTAGATAAAGCAATTCAAATAGTAAATAAAGAATTACATGGCAAATAAAAAAGAAGATTGGTTGGAAACATTAGTAAAGAAATACTCCATTCCTACCGAAGAAAAAACAGATAAAAGGGGTATATTAAATGAATCTCAATTAAAAAATTTAAAAAATGGGAAGAGTTAAAGAACAATTAATAAATGAAATGGATATTTCTCATTCAACAAAACTAATGGAGGATGCAGATTATTCATATCAAGAGTGGACGAAATCACCAGAATTTATGGAATATGTAAATGGTGAAATTGATTCAACAAGACCAAGATATTCGGAACATGATATTTCAAGTGCAACTAGATACGCATCCGAGCATATTACAATACCACCAAGTGAGGTTGGTAAGGAAGTATATGATATGTTATTTTCAGAGAAGATAGAAGAATATCTAACCTGTGTATCATACTCATGAGTTACTATAAAGAACACATAGGTAAGATAGAAAACTTTCCTATCGAGGGAATCACTTACAGAGATATTCAACCATTACTTGCAAATCATACAGTATTTATGGATGCAATAAAAGACATGGGAAATCTCATAGAAACTAAACCTGATTATTGGATAGCATTGGAATCACGAGGATTCTTATTTGCATCTGCACTTTCAATGTTATTTGGTGGTGGAGTTCGATTAATCAGAAAAAAAGGTAAGTTAGGAAACGATAAGTTGTTATCGGTTGATTATGGATTAGAATATGGAAAAGATTCTTTTGAAATGGCATATACTCCTCAAGATTTAAATTGGAGTGGACCAGACCCTAAAGTTGTAATCGTAGATGATGTATATGCAACTGGTGGTACTATGAAAGCAGCAGAAGGATTATGTGAAAAAATTGGTTATGATGTAACTAATAAACTATGTTTGATGGATATCGGTATTGTAAAAGACCACGATGTAAAGTGTTTAATAACTTATTAAAATGACTATTGAAGAAAAGTGGAAAGAAATCGATACTAAACTTGGTATCGTTTACAGTAACTTAGGAATATGTTGTCAAGATTATTGTGATGCATCTGATGCAATACATAATTTAGAAGAAGTAATGGAATTATTAGTTGATATAAGAACAAATAAAGGATTACACAAAGTTTAGTATGTAGTATAGTGGATATTAAAGCACATTTCGATATATATGCAAAATTCATCTCAGATGAGATGGGTTATGGTGTTTTCTCAAATGAGTATATTCCAAAAAATTCTATAATAGAAACTACATATTGTGTCCCTATGAATCCTAATGAAGATTGGAAAGATTATAAATTTTCAGTTAGTAAATTTAACGTATTCATGCCTCTTGGATTTGGTGTTATATACAACCATAGTGATTCCAATAATATTAAATGGAAAATAATCGATGATAGGTTGATACAATTTTATTCAATTAAAGATATAAGACCTAGAGAAGAATTATGTCATAATTATGGAGAAAATTATTGGAAATCTATTCATAAGAAAAAATCAAAGAAAAAACTCATATAATAAACAAAAAATGAATAAAATAATATTAGTATCAGCTACACCTTTAGAACATGGTGGATTGAAAGAACTACATGGATTACCCATATTCCAAATTGGAATAGGTAAAACAAATGCTGCATCAAATCTAACAGAAATACTTTGGAACGAAGAACCTGATGTTGTCATTAACTTTGGTAGTTGTGGTAATCTTAAAGATTTTAAAGTGGGTGAAGTTATTGAAGTAGGAACTACCTACAATAATATAGATGTAAGACCCTTTGCAGAATATGGATGTACCCCTGAAAATAATGAATGTGAAATAAAACTATCCAATAGTGGAGTGAAGTGTTTTTCAACAGACCAGATTTACGATAATTCTCGTACCGATTATGCAAACAAATATTTAGAAATGATTAATACTTGTGATATTGTTGATATGGAATGTTATCCACTTGCATATGTTTGTAAACAAAGAGATATAATGTTCAAATCATTTAAATGGGTAAGTGATGATGGAGATATACATAAGTGGGAACAGAACGCTGCAATCGGATTTGAAAACTTCTCAAATAAATTAATTAATTTACTAAAAAAGTAAAATGAAAACATTTATAATCAGAATAAGTAGTAACAAAGATTCAGTTAGTTCTGCAGAACAAACACTACAAACTGCAAAAGATGTAGGATACACCGAACCAATTGAAATATTTGAAGCAATCAAACCAACTGATTGGAAAGAAATTTTACCATATCCAAATACTTTTAACGATTATGCAAGACCAGATAATGTAGGAGCCTGTTTTGCATCTCATTATCTACTATGGAAAAAGTGTGTAGAACTAGATGAACCAATATTGATTTTAGAACATGATGCAATATTTAAACAGAATATTCCAGATATCGAATTTGATATGTGTGTTAACTTTGGTAGACCAAGTTATATCAGACCTAATAAAATTGTTTATGATGAACCAAAAGATGGATTAGATATTGTTAACCAAGTTAACTATTTAGGTCACCATGCATATGCCATGAAACCAAAAGCAGCTAAGATATTTTGTGATGATGTAAAGAAAAAAGTATTAACACCAAACGATGTGTGGATTGAAAGAAACTCATATCCATGGTTAGAAGAATACAGACCATTTCCAGTTCATGCAGATACTGATTTTTCTACTATACAAACGATATTAGATGATGACCATCCTATTATGAAATCATATTATAAAGTTACAAGTAGAGAAAATCCTAACTATGAATATTTGGTGAAACACTTTCCTCATGTTCTTAATTCAAGACAATCACAAAGGCATATAGATGTATAAACAGATAATGTTATCAACATAATATTTATCTACTAATACTATACTATATGAACGGATATTTAATTAATGCAGAGGAAGTAAATATGACAATTGAGCTCTTCAAACAAATGGAAATGGATGATGAAAGTACAACAAAAACCATCAGTAGATTACCAGATGACCCTTCTTTTGTATATGATATTTTTATACCACGAGAGTACACTATAAGTCCATTTCCATTAAGATGGCCAGTAAGTAAGAATAATAGAATTATGGTGGGAGCGATTGATTCTCCTTTTTATGATAAATTCAGAGAAAAAGCAGAAGTGATTTGTTTTGATACTTTTTGGTTATTTGAATCTGCTAGAGAATTGGTAGTTGATGAATATGTTGGAGGTAATGATGACTTAAAGTTTTTATTTACAACTATGATTAATAGGAGTAAATTTCATAGGAGAATACTGATGAAAGAACTTGATGATTTTGGGTTACTTAATGATAATATATCAAGATATTCTTTTTTAAATCCTTCAACTAATCCCGATGTAATATGGCATGGGGAAAAAGAACAGAAATTTTTACCATCACAAGAATGGATATCCGATGGATATAATCATGAACAACCATATTTTGAATGGAACATACCGATTGAGTTAAAACAAAGTGTATTTCAGATTATAGCAGAAACTGGATATGAAGAAGAGGATGGTTCTCGAACACCTACGTTTGTAACTGAAAAAACATGGACTGCATTATTATTAGGAATCCCATTTGTAGTAGTAGGAAATGTGGGGTTTCATAAAGATTTATATGATAGATTTGGAATTGAAATGTATGATGAAATTATAGATTATGAGTTCGATTCAATAACTTTAACGAGTTTGAGAATCCATACACTTGTAAGACAGGTACATAGATTAAAAAATAAGAATTTGAAAGAACTTCGTAATAAGGTAGCTGAAAAAGCTAAGAAAAATCAAATAATAGTTCATAAATTAATTTCATCTGGTGATGGAATTCCAAATATTGAAACAGAAATGGGAACTTCTCTTTGGGATTTTGTTGTAAAAGGAGGACAGGATAGAATTAAAAAGGGTGGTTTTTTACCACAAAATAAAATGGAGTTTCTACCAAAATCTCTTTGGTATGGGGATACTCCCACGAAACCAAAGAAGAAGGTGGGAATTGTGAAAAACAGAAATGGAAAAAAAATATAGTATAATATTTGGTAATATGAAATATTTTTCGTATATTTGTATAAATATTAAAACATAAAACATGGCACGATATAACCCATTTCGGTGGTTTACTGAAGGTAAGTACCGAACAAAACCACTAAAGAAAGCATCACCACTTCTCTTAAAAATTAGAAATGGAGATTTTGAATATTCACCTTTTTTCTTAGAAGCAGATGATAATGAAAAAATATATAGTAATATGTTCGAACAATTTATGGAAACTTCTCTTATTAAAGATTTAAATGATAGGAGAGTAGAAGCACATGAATATGCCAGAATGAAACGAATCAAAGCACAGAAGTTGATGGAGAAGGGTGTGGAGGAAGAACAAGTTCGATTAAATGAACTTAAAACTGAATTGAGTTTAGAATTTGGTAAAGATTTGTGGGAAAAGTGTTTGGAAAAACAAAGAGGAAAGGGTACTACCGAAGATATGTATTGGTGGTATAAGAAACAATGTAAGATGGGACAAACCCCATCAGAAATGGCAATTGCATTGGGAAGAAAAACAACAAAAGGTTTAAGATAGATATTTATTATTATGGGTAATAGGGTATTAAGAAAAGTTTGCAACGTTATAAACTCATGTGAAAACGAACATCATTTAATTGGTGCAAGAAAATATATAGAATTATATTATAAAATATACAGTAAACAAAACGAATGGGTAATCGAATCCCATTGGAAAAATAAAAGAAAAACAATTTAAAGGTAGATGTAAATGGAAATTGTGAAAAACAGATACGGAAATGAACGTGTCATCGAAAAGATTTCACCAACGAAATTAAGAATTACAGGTGAATCTCTATTCAGTAGAGGTTCTGAAGATGAACAAGGAAATCATTCAATGTATGATTTTGAAGGCGGACCTTGTTTAACTCTTGGAGGTAAGATTAAATATTTAGGTACAAATTGGGAAATCACAAAAATTACACCAGAACCAAGTGGTAAGGAAAATCTTGCAATGGTGGTGGTGGAAGTAAAATTATGACAAAAGAAACAGTAAAGAAGATTTACATAGGAAATACCGATATCTTTGAATGGACTCAAGGTGTTGGTAAAGAAATGCTAATGCCAATACTGTTGGAAGGTTGTGAAAGGTTGATAGATGAGGATATAGATGAACTTCCATGTGCAATTATAAATGCTCTTGTAAATAAGAAAGCAAAGGATTTTGAATTCTCTGTTCAGAAAAATAACATAGGTGATACTATCTCAAAGATACTAGAATGGTCTCTTCAAAACGAGGAGTACGAAATGTGTCAAAGAGTAAAAGAACTTGAAGAGAGGTTAAATCGATTCTAATGACACCCGAAGAATATTACTATCAAAACAAGTTAAAAAAATATACTCAAAATACTCTTTTTGAGATGAGAGTTAAATCACTTGATTGGATGTTGGGTTGCTTTAAAAAAGGAACTATTAGAAGAACTACAATCATAAATTTAATTCCATTGGGAAATCTATATGAGTTACTTCAACATATGGAAGTAGAAGAGAGATACGAAGATTGTCAGATAATAAAAGAAGTAATAGATACTATATACGAACACGATAAAAAATCAAACATGAGCTTAAAGAGAAAAAAGGAAATTATTAGATTATTGGAAAACACAATAAGAACCGAATCCGAAAAAAAGGGTGGTGGTAACAAAGAATTAATCGCAAAACTTGAAATACGATTGGAAGATGTGAGAGAATTCAAATCTAAGAAATCACTATAACTATTCTATGAAAGGGATAATATCGGTAGGTTGTTCAATTTCCAAAGGATGGGGATTGTGGTTTTATAATCCAAATCTTGATAAAACCGTATCTACTTTAGCTAAATTACATTATGGTTCTCATTTGAGATACACCTCTTTAGTTGCAAAATATTTTAATACATTCTCTATAATGGATGATTTGTATTATGATTCCGGTGATGATTGGTCTTCAATCAATTTTGTAAAAAACATTTTCTCAGGTGGAGAATACTCCAATAAAGATTTCTCTACATTATTATTTCAATTATCTTGGCCAACACGAAACTATTTATATCACAATGGGGAAAAGTTGGGACCATATAAGGATGATATTAATCCTACCAAATTAACAGAAAGTGGTCTAACTCCAATTCATTATTATGATTTACTCAGAATACAGATTTTGGATGAGGTTGAGGATTTATTTAAAAAATGTGAATCCCTCGGTATTACTCCTATTTTAATTAATGGTTCAAGTGAGTATGAGGATATAATGAATGATTACCTTAAAGATAGACTACTTCATATAAAGGTAGAAGTGAACCAAACAAAGAATCATAGTATAGATTACTTACTTACCAATGGATATGAAGGAAAACAAATGCATATTCAAACACCCAATGGAAATGATTCACACCCTTCAGCGGAATTCCATCAAATGATAGCAAATAACATAATAACACGAATCGAACCCCCTTTGAACGTTTAGGGAACTAATCAATACAATATATGAATATAAAGAAAGAATGGATGTGGATGTATTTTAACGATGAATGGAATCAACCCGATGATGAGGATGATGATGAGACCACATATGTAGATGGGGTTGATGAAAGACCTATTAAAAAAGAAGTAGAATATAATGATGATGATTATGACTATTAATCCCTTATATCTCAACTAATCCCTTTTGTTCTTTTGTCGTGGGGGTTCGAAGAGTCGCAAAGAAAATTTTTTCCCCTATTTTTTTATTGATAGTAATACTTAATAATATGAGAAATACACTTAAATTTATAATACCACTCCTTATATGGTTTGGAATACTTGTGATAATTGGTTTATCCATTGATATGAGATGGGGTTCTCCATATGGACAATTTATACCTCTTTTACTTTTACTCCTATCTTTTAGAGAAATACTCAAAGCGCAAAAAGTCATTGTCGGTAAAGATGAAGATAAAGTAAAAGATGCACACCCTCCTACTAATGAAGAAGAAATAGATAGTATAGTAGAGAGAGGGAGAGATTAACGTAATCCTATACCAATACACTCACAACTTCAATGTTAAAAACTCCATACTCTCCCAAGTAGACGGGTAAAACCCTTCCAATACCCCAATATCCCCAAAATCCCCTTATTTCAGTACGAGGTTGATACCGTTGATTTAAGAACTCTGAGATTGTATCCGTATCAAGATATTACACCCTATGAGATATAACCTTAGAAACCACCCAGTTAAGTGACGCAACCTCCCCCAAGACTACATAGTCAGTTAATGGGTATATTTTCACACCCTATATCATAATGTGATATACCACTCTTCCCACTTTTTACCACCAGTTAACACCCTATCAATATATCCAGGAGTGTCATAGGGATGTGTCCTTAGACCAAATTTTTTTTCATACCTAATATGACAGGTTGTCATGTTCACACATTACCCCCATTTTTGGAGATGAGGATTTGATTGCATAGCGCGGATGACACAATGTCATGTTAATAACTTTTGGAGCTGTTGATAAGTGTTGTTCATAAGTTTTCACCCTCGAATGACACATTGTCATGTAAAAAGCTTGTATATGTGGAAAAAATGTTGTATCTTTAGGGTGGTGAGGGTGGGAGTGTAAGTGTTCAGCTGAAAAATAAGTGAAAATAAGTCCTTAAAAGTTTGGTGGTCTCGTTTTTATTTCGTATATTAGTACTGTAATTATGAGAGATATGAGAGATATAATGGATAAAGTACAAGGAGTGTTAATGATTTGTGGTCTGATAGGGATAATTTCAGTTATTCCTACCCTAATTCGGTGGTTCTTTTGGGTTCTGCTACAAATGATGTATTATCCCCTTACCAGTTTGATTATTATTACCAACCTTTTGTTGTGGAACTACCTTTATATACGGTATACCGACAAAAAGTTCAATAAAAAGATAAAATAATTGAAGAAAAGCTTGGATATATGGATTTTTTTTCGTATATTTACATAGTAAATGATTGATGATTGAGATATAAGGAGTGACAGTCCTCTCTAGTTGATTGAGTTCATTGAAATAGTACAAGAATCAGAGGGTAACTCCTCGACTTCCTATTGGTGGAAGGTATCGCTTCTCTGTTGTGGAGATGAAATCGGTTCGAAACGAGAGATATTTCTTATAGTGGGTTCGACTCCCACCTATTTTTCTATAAATTTTAAAACGTAAGAGTATGAGTAAGTATGAAAATGGTTATTGGGGTAAAATTGAGTATTGGACTAGTAAGTTGAATGCTGAGGTCTTTAATACGAAAAATCCTCAATTGAACAGAGTCATCTATATGAATAGGACGTTACAGTACTTCCTTGATAAACAAGAGGAGTTGGAATATCCATCAATAAAGAAAGCTTTCAAGTAGTGGAATAAGAAACTATGTGAGCTGTTCGGTAATTTTTCTCACTCTAAACAACGAATTACCACTTATAACGATGAGGTGTCACAGGCGATGAAATGATACTACGCACCGAGATATCGTATTTGATTCTAGTTAGTTAGGGGTTTCTGACTAGATGTTTAAAAATGGAGGCCCACTCACTCTCCTATCCTTAAGAGTACATTCCGTACCACCCACCAAGTTAGCTCGGTCTCCTTCTTGGTGGGTTTTTTATGTCCTTGACCCTCAACGAGTTACCAAAAACATGACACATTGTCATACAAATAATTTGGTGGTCTCGTTTATTTTTCGTACCTTTAGGGTGGTTGAGGGTGGGTAGATAACTAATAATCGAGGTAAAAAAACTTTAAAAATAAATGGTAAAAGACTTGCGCAATCCAATAAATAGTCGTATATTTACTATGTAAATAAGGATAACCAATAAAACGTAAATTATGAGTAAATTAAAAAAGTTAAAATTTTCAATCAACAACAACGAGTTCACATTACCTCTTGATTCTTATAGAGAGCAAACATGGGGTGGGTCTCTTGAGAAGTATATTCACATGAGTGCTAAGAATTCAGCAACTGTAATCAAACAATTCGTAAAACAGAATTTCCCTCAACTTAAGGTGTGGGCAGTATCTGATACATATAGTGGTGGGTCTTCTACCAGAGTATATGTGTGTAATCAAGATGGTTCTGAAGTAGATTACGATATCTTCAAACAAATCAAGTATTGGAAAAGTGTCTTACAAGGTGGTAACTTCAATGGTATGGAGGATATCTACGAGTACAGAGAAGATGAGTTGACTACCGATAATGGTATGGCTCTTAAATACTTCCCTACTTACATATTCATAGAGAACAAACCAAAATGGGGTTCTGTGGAGTATTGGAGTAACGAGTATAAAACTCTTCAAGATAACCTTACCAACCCAGATTACACGAGAATGGTAGAGTTGGTTAAGAAAGCTGGTTCGTTCTTAGAATATAATAAAACTTATATGACTAAGGGTGAATATAATAAATGTGTTTCAAGTGGGATATTCTCATAAGAAAAACAACCTCGGTAAGTGAAGTACTTTAACTATGTGCACACTTACTAGTATATAACATAACAGTAGTATAGAGACAATAACAATTAAATTAATAAAACACAGTAGTAGTATGAGTAAACAAACAACAAAGTATAAGCATAGAAATTGTATCATAGAAGATACTCCTTCTCCTTCTTTCCCTAACATGGTCACTATAACAAAGACACCCAAGGTAAGAAGTTACTTTTTAGAACGTAGGTATATCACCCTTGAAAAGTGTCATACCGCCATAGAGACCTTTGAATCTGAAAGATTAATTTCCTCTAAAGAAAAGTATGTAGTATCCCAACTCCAAGATGTAGTGATTTTGGAATCCTCAAACTTGTAAACCAAAACAAGGCGCCCCCACCCCCCCATTGGGGGTAGGTTTCTTGTAACTAGGAAAAAAGAAAAAAGGACTAAGAGGGGTCGGAGTGGTTTTTATATCGAGGAGACTTTTTTAAGCGCATAGAAAAAACACCCTATACTACCCCTATGGGTAGATACAATGTATCAAGGTCTTTAATATAGTTTAATATCATCCATATAAGGGAA
>Ga0209603_1000145_pt1 | contig 94226 bp, 81 predicted proteins | sample COGITO_mtgs_1206_FD_184812 | JGI IMG/M metagenome (GOLD analysis project Ga0209603, IMG submission 184812) | Pelagic marine microbial communities from North Sea - COGITO_mtgs_120607 (SPAdes) (version 2) | ecosystem: Environmental > Aquatic > Marine > Epipelagic ...
GTTATTATTGAGAAAGAAACATTACCATGATATAAGACCTGTGGGGTGTATTTGTTAATAGAGGATGAAGGAATATCCCTTTTGAAATTAACAAAAAAAATTGAACGTAAATTTTTCACTATTGATGACTATTTAAATAACAGTAAACTGAAGTTTCAGTAATAATTTGCCTTGTTAATTTCCAAATGTTTTTTTTACGCATCGATAATATGTTCTTAATTAATGCAGTATCAAAAAATCTTTTTTATTTCATGATAAAAATAATACCCTATACTAAAGTTTCAAGATATCTAAGTTTATAGTTTTATTACTTTCCATTGTGTTAATATGACTTTGAGTCTCCATCTACATATTTTAAAACTTTAGGAGCACTTTCTAATTGATGAAATGTTCTTAAATCATCTATAACAAGTCTTTTAACAATTAGTCTTTCTGTTTCAAAAATCATGAATAATATCGTACTTTAGCCCCTGCTAAATGTACAAGAATGAACTTAGAAAAAAAAGTTGCTTTTTATACTCTAGGATGCAAATTAAACTTTTCAGAAACTTCTACTATTGCTCGTAATTTTACAGACGAGGGTTTTAAACGTGTTCCTTTTGAAGATACAGCAGATGTTTACGTAATAAACACGTGTTCAGTTACTGATAATGCTGATAAACGTTTTAAAACTATTGTAAAAAATGCTTTAAAGAAGAATCATGATGCTTTTTTAATAGCAGTTGGATGTTATGCACAACTTAAACCTGAAGAATTGGCTGCTGTGGATGGTGTAGATTTAGTCTTAGGGGCCACTGAAAAATTCAATGTTACAAGCTATATAAACGATTTGACTAAAAATACTATCGGAGAAGTACACTCTTGCGAAATTTCTGAAGCAGACTTCTATGTAGGTTCTTATTCAATTGGAGATAGAACTCGTGCTTTTTTAAAAGTACAAGATGGATGCGATTATAAGTGTACCTATTGCACAATCCCTTTAGCAAGAGGGATTTCAAGAAGTGATACTTTAGAAAATGTAATCAATAATGCCAAGGAAATTTCATCTAAAGGAATTAAAGAAATTGTTTTAACAGGAGTAAATATTGGTGATTATGGCAAAGGAGAATTTGGCAATAAGAAACACGAACATACATTCTTAGAATTGGTGAAGAAATTAGACGAAGTTGAGGGCATTCATCGATTAAGAATTTCATCTATAGAACCTAATTTACTGAAAGACGAAACAATTGATTTTGTATCAAAATCTAACTCTTTTGTTCCTCATTTTCACATTCCATTGCAATCTGGAAGTGACGAATTACTCAAGAAAATGAAACGAAGGTACCTCCTTAAAACCTATACAAATCGAGTTGCTAAAATTAAAGAAGTAATGCCAAATGCATGCATTGGTGTTGACGTTATTGTTGGTTTTCCTGGTGAAACTGACGAATTATTTTTAGAAACCTATAACTACTTAAATGAAATGAATATTTCATACCTACATGTTTTCACTTACTCTGAAAGACCAAATACTGAAGCAGTAAATTTTGAAGGAACAGTACCAAAAAAAATACGGGCAAAACGCAGTAAAATGTTAAGAGGCTTATCAGCAAAAAAAAGACGCTCTTTTTATGAAGGTCAACTAGGAAATACTGCAACAGTTCTATTTGAAAACGAAAATAAAGAAGGTTTTATAAATGGATTTACAGAAAACTATGTAAAAGTAAAAGCACCATGGAACCCAAAATTAGCAAATACATTAAAAAGTGTTATTCTTACAGAAATTGATCAAGATGGATTGGTAAGGTTTACTTTTGTTGAAAATTAGCAATCAATACTATTTTAAAAAAACTAAAAACATGTACCATGTATAAATCTTTTCGATTTCTCTCGCTACTGAGTGTATTAATAGTTACAATTTTATTTTTTAATGCAATGAATAAGGATGAGATAGATCCTGAAACTAGCACACATGAGACTTATAAGATTAAAGCTATAAAGCTCCCTTTAAATTTAAATCTTGCTGGTGAAAAGGTTCCTCTAGAAAAAGCTGATGTCCGAGAACGAATGGATAGAGAAATACTCGTAAATACCTATTGGCAATCGAACGGGTTGCTGCTTATAAAAAGAGCAAATAAATACTTTCCAATTTTAGAACCTCTACTTAAAAAATATGGTTTACCAGACGATTTCAAATTTTTAGCTTTAGCTGAAAGTGCTTTCATTGATGAAACCTCTTCTGTAGGTGCAGCAGGAATTTGGCATTTTATGAAAAATACTGGCAAAGAATACGGTTTAGAGATAAATAAAAATGTTGATGAACGATACAACATCGAAAAATCTACGAAAGTTGCTGCTGAATACTTAATAAAAGCTAAAAAAAAATTTAATTCTTGGACTTTAGCTGCAGCAGCATATAATGCTGGAAGTTTCGGAATAAGTAAAAGGTTAGAGGAGCAGCAAGTAAATAATTACTATGATGCTTTATTACCAGATGAAACAGAAAGATATGTATTTCGAATTATTGCTTTAAAGGAGGTCATTTCTAATCCTAAAAAATATGGTTTTTCTTATGATGCCGAAGATTTATATACTTTGCCTAAAACTAGAACTATAAAAGTAGATACTGCCATTACTAATATTACTCAATTTGCCAAAAAATTTGGAATCACCTACAAAGAATTTAAAATTTACAACCCATGGTTAAGAGAAAATAAATTGAATAATAAAAGTAGGAAATTATATGAAATTAAGATTCCGATTGAATAATTATTCTAGTCTATTTATAACTCTCCCAATAAAACCAGTTTCTAATTGAACTTTTATTCCATAAGGATCATTTGCTGATTTTGTTAAAATTTTAGCAACAATGCCTTTTGTTAATTGCCCAGTTCTTTGATGTGATTTTTGTACAATTTCAACAATAAAAGCTGTATTTATATTTTTTCGTTGTTTACCATCTATCATCATAATAAGATTTAAAAAAAGATATTAAAAAAAGCCTATCATTTAATGATAAGCTTTTCAATAAAAAATTAACTAGTAATAAATATATTATAATACTCTTACGTTTACTGCGTTTAATCCTTTTTTTCCATCTTGTAAGTCAAATTCAACCTCATCGTTTTCACGAATTTCGTCAATTAATCCTGACACATGTACAAAATGTTCTTTGTTTGTTCCTTCTTCAGTAATAAATCCAAATCCTTTAGATTCATTGAAAAATTTTACGGTACCTTTATTCATTATAAAAAATTATTGTGTTGTTAATTTAATTACTAACAACGTCTTTTGATTTGCAAATATAATGACATTAATGAAGATATCACGTAAAATAGTATTTTATTTTAAAATTTGTTTAAATACTGTAAATTAATGATTTAACTGTATTATACTCTTGAATAATGTCATAAAAAACTTCTTTTACAGATTTTATTTCATCAATTAATCCTGCAATTTGTCCGATTTCTAATTCACCACTATCCAAATCTCCTTCAAACATTCCTTTTTTTGCACGAGCTCTACCCAATAATTCCTTAATTTGTTCTTTCGTAGGGTTTCTCTTGTATAACTCTTGAATCTCATCATAGAATTTATTCTTAACCAACCTTACAGGCGCCAACTCTTTTAATGTTAGCCGCGTCCCACCCTCTTTGATGCGAACTATTAATTTTTTAAAATTCTGATGGGCTGAAGATTCTAATGTTGCAGCAAATCTACTACCAACTTGAACAGCATCTGCTCCTAAAACCATTGCTGCTAACATTCCTTTACCGGTTCCAATACCACCTGCTGCAATTACTGGTATTTTAACCTCCTTTTTAACCATAGGTATTAAAGTAAAGGTTGTGGTTTCTTCTCTGCCATTATGCCCACCTGCTTCAAAACCTTCACAAACAATAGCATCAACCCCTGCAATTTCTGCTTTTTTCGCAAATTTCACCGAACTAACAACATGAACAACTGTAATGCCTTTTTCTTTTAAAAAAGAAGTCCAAGTTTTTGGATTTCCAGCAGATGTAAACACAATCTTCACCCTTTCTTCAATTATAATGTCGATAATTTTTTCAATTTCTGGATATAACATTGGTATATTTACACCAAAAGGATTGTTCGTTGCTAATTTACATTTCTGAATGTGTTCTCTTAAGACTTCTGGATACATAGACCCTGCTCCAATTAAGCCTAAACCGCCTTCATTAGAAACAGCAGATGCTAATTTCCATCCAGAAACCCAAATCATACCTCCTTGAATAATTGGATACTCTATTTTAAAAAGACCTGTAATTTTGTTTGTCATTATTCCTTTATCAACTTTATTGTTTTATGCTGATTTCCTTTTTGAATTTTGAGCAGATAAATGCCTTTCTCTAAAAAGGATATGTCTATTTTATTTGAAGAAAAATTTGAGAGTTCTATAACTTTTTGACCCAAAATATTAAATATTTCAGCAGAATATTCAGTTAATAAAATATTGTTTTTTGAAATTGAAAAGAAATCTTTCACTGGATTGGGAGAAATTTTAATTTTAGAAAAAATATCAAAATCTTGAAGAGATAATACTGTATTATATGCAGCTTCAAAGTCAGGAATTCCATACCCATATTGATCTGTAGGATTATTATATTTATCTGAAGAATTCCGAATTAAATTCATAATTTCAACATTCGTTTTATTTGGAAAAGCTTCCCAAAAACATGCAATAACTCCAGCCATAACTGGTGACGAAAAAGAAGTCCCGTTTGAAGTTGACACACTTCCTGATGAAAAATTAACAATGGTAGTATTTTGGCCTTGTGCTAAAACATCTGGTTTTATTCTATTATCAGCAGTTGGACCAAAAGAACTAAAACTTGCTATATTTTCGTCAGCATTAACGGCTCCAATACTAAATACTGAAGATGCGTCTGCAGGTGCGCCAACATACCTCCAAGAACTCGTACCGCTATTTCCAGCTGAATTTACTAAAATCATACCTCTAGAAACACCTATTTCTGCTCCTCTTGAAATAAAGGTAGTATTTCCATCCATATCTGCATAGGAATGACTATGATTTGGATTGTCATAAGTGGTATACCCGAGAGATGTATTAATCATATCAACTCCTAAACTATCAGCTCTTTCTGCAGCTTCTACCCAAAGTGTTTCTTCTAAGACTGTTTCTGTTTCAGCAATTTCAGAAATAAATAGATAAAACTTTGCATCTGGTGCAGTACCGACAAATTCATTTTCTATATACCCTGCAATTGTTGATAAAACATGAGTCCCATGGCTATTTCTTGTATAATAATTTGCATTTCTATCAGCAAAATTATAACCTCCTAAAATTTGATTATTATCTCTTAGTCTTTTAAAAGCTGAGAGAGTATTGACATTCGGAAAACCGGCATCAATTATCGCTATTACTTGATTTTGACCTGTGAATCCTTGTTGATGTAAATAATCTCCTTTTAACATTTTAATTTGGTTGTCAGCAGCTCCATAATTAAAATCAGTTTGCACTTCATTAAACTTACTGTAATGTTCGGGCAGTGAATTATTTCCTTTTGATTTTTCATTGGTATTCAAAGATTTATTAGCATATTCTATAGATTCTATAAAGTTAAATTTAGAGAACAAATCGTTAATTTGAGTTACTGATCCCTGAATATGAACAGCATTTAACCATTTTGATTTTCCTAAAACAGCTATTGTAACCTCATTCTTTAATTTAGTATAATAAACTTGATGAATAGGAACATCTTTTTCATCGATAGAAATATTACTTTTTTCCCTTCTATCAATTGAGCGTTGAGATAACATTTGTAGAGGATTTGCCAGAAAAATAGCAGAATTGGGTTTATCTTTCATAAACACCCAAGCATCTTCGTTCTCTTGAGAATACACAGAAAAAAAAATAAATAAGATAGATATTAATAAAAACTTCTTTTTCATACCAACTTTTATTTATGAAATAACACCAGAACCCAAAAGTTCTTCATATTGATACCAAGCTACAAACTGCCCTTCTTGAATGGCAGACTGTTTCTTTTCGAATTCTACATACAACCCGTTTTCTACTTTATGCAAGGTTGCTTTTTCTAATGTTTGTCTATATCTGATTCTAGCTTCAACCTGTATATTATCGCCAATATTTAAAGCTAAATCTTCCCGAATCCAATGAATTTCTTCATTAGAAACAAACAATACGTTTCTATATAACCCTTGGTGATTTTTACCCTCACCAGTATAAATTATATTTTCTACAACATCGGTTTCTAAAACGTACAAGGCTTCTTTTGTGCCACCCACATTTAACCCTTTACGTTGGCCTTTTGTAAAATAGTGAGCTCCTTGGTGCATCCCTACAAGTTTTCCGTCTTCTTTCTGGTAAGAAAATTTTGTTGAAAAATAGGCCAACTCCGCTTCTTTGTTTTCAAAATTTGGAGTTGACTTTGTATACTGAGAGAAATCAACAGGAATCGTGACAATAGCTCCTTCTTTGGGTGCTAACTTTTGCTGTAAAAACTCTGGTAACCTTACTTTTCCGATAAAACACAAACCTTGAGAATCTTTCTTTTCAGCAGTAATTAAAGCTGCTTCTTTGGCAATTTTTCTAACTTCTTGTTTTGTAAGTTCACCAATCGGAAATAATGCTTTTGTTAATTGTTCTTGAGATAATTGACATAAAAAATACGATTGATCTTTATTAGTATCTTTTCCTGCTAGTAATTTATAAACAGGTTTTCCATCAATAATTTCTTCACCTTTTCTGCAATAGTGACCCGTAGCTACATACTCTGCTCCTAACTTTAAAGCGATGTCCATAAAAACATCGAACTTTATCTCTCTGTTGCAAAGTACATCCGGATTTGGTGTTCTTCCTTTCCTATATTCATCGAACATATAGTCCACAATTCGTTCCTTGTATTGCTCGCTTAAATCTACAACCTGAAATGGTATTCCTAATTTTTCAGCAACAATCATTGCATCATTACTATCTTCCAACCAAGGGCACTCATTAGAAATTGTTACAGAATCATCATGCCAATTTTTCATAAAAAGTCCGATAACATCGAACCCCTGCTCTTTTAACAAATGTGCAGTAACACTTGAATCTACACCCCCAGAAAGACCAACAACTACTCGTTTCATTATTTAATTTTGATATTGCAAATTTACATATTTGTATGTGATTTGGTGATCGAAAAAATGCAAGATTCGTTTGAAAAACTAATTCTCTTTTTCCTTTGTAAAAGTGGACTTATTTTTCTTTTTTTCGTCATCTGTAACTATTTCACCATCCATATAATACTCCCACTTCCCTACTCTTTTTCCTTTTTTATAATAGCCTGTTTCTTTTAAATTTCCATTCAATTCAAAATACTTTGCCAATCCATTAGGTTCACCTTCTTTGTAACAAACTTTCTCAATAAGAACTCCTTTACTCGAATACTTGCTTGTAAAACCATCTAACAATCCCTCTTTATAAAAGGCAAATTCAGTTACTTGACCGTCTGGATAAAAAATTACTTGTTCTCCATTTAGACTTCCATTTGTATAATTTTCTTCAGACATCACAGTACCATTCTTATAAAAATATTTCCAATTACCAACGCGCTTTCTTCCTCTCATAATTCCTTCAGTTTTAATGATTCCGTCCAAAGAATAAAATTGGACAAACAACGAATCAGAATCTTTAAAAAAAGTTTTTACAATTACTGGATGTTTAGAAGAAGACATGTCATAAAACTTAAAAACTCCAACTTCTTTTCCATTTTCAAATTGACCAACATACCGTATTTTGTTATTGGAATAGTACTTCTTCCAAATCCCTGTTCGTTGATTATCAGCATTGAAACTATTAATAGATTGTGAATTACTGTTTTCGGGTACAAAATAAAAAACAAAGAAAATTAAAATAAAACGAAGTTTTTTCATACTTATCATACAAATCATTTTAAAACAAAGATACGTTAATCATGCTAAAATAACTTGTATATGACACTAGGCTTAAAATAATCATTGTTTGCTTTCGAACTAGATTCATAAAATTCTTGATTTAAAAATCATAATAACATATTTTAAATGAGTTTATGGTGGTGAAAATTGTGAATACAATTAAATATTTTTTCAGAAAAAAATTAAAGATAAGTACGAGCATAAAAAATAAAACCTGCCTAATTTTAAAGTGGTTAAAACGCTCATTGAACATATTTTATTTTTGATGTAAAAACATCAAAAATCGACTTTATTAATCTGTTAAAATGCTTATTTTTGCAGTGAACAACACAAATAAAAAAATGAACTTAACAAAATTAAATGCAATCTCTCCTATAGATGGCCGCTATAGAGGTAAAATATCAAAATTAGCAGACTTTTTTTCTGAGGAAGCCTTGATAAAATATAGAGTTCGTGTAGAAATTGAATATTTTATTTCTTTGTGTGAAATTCCACTACCACAATTAGAAAAATTCAACCATCATTTATTTGATGATTTGCGAAAAATCTATATTAATTTTACAACTGAGGATGCTCAAAAAATTAAAGAAATTGAAGGGATTACAAATCATGATGTCAAAGCTGTTGAATATTTTATAAAAGAAAAATTTGATGTCTTAGGATTGCAAAATTTCAAAGAATTCATTCACTTTGGTTTGACTTCTCAAGACATAAACAATACTGCAATTCCGCTTTCTATAAAAGAAGCAATGAACGAAGTTTATCTTCCTAATTATTTTCAGGTTTTAGAAAAATTACAAGAATTAGTCATTGAATGGAAAGATATTTCTATGCTGGCAAGAACACATGGACAGCCTGCATCTCCAACTAGATTAGGGAAAGAAATTGATGTTTTTGTGGTTCGTTTAAAGGAACAATACAATTTATTAAACCAGATACCAAATGCTGCTAAATTTGGAGGAGCAACAGGAAATTTCAATGCACACAAAGTTGCATATCCTATGATTGATTGGAAAGCTTTTGGCAGTAAATTTGTTACAGAAAAATTAGGCTTGCAGCATTCTTTTCCGACCACTCAAATTGAACATTATGACCATATGGCCGCTTTATTTGATTCTTTAAAACGGATCAACACCATAATGATAGATTTAGATCGAGATTTCTGGACCTATGTTTCTATGGATTATTTTAAACAAAAAATAAAAGCAGGTGAAGTCGGTTCTTCTGCAATGCCACATAAAGTAAACCCAATCGATTTTGAAAATTCTGAAGGGAATTTAGGAATAGCAAATGCTCTTTTCGAACATCTTTCTGCTAAATTACCAATTTCTCGTTTGCAAAGAGACTTAACAGACAGTACTGTTTTGCGTAATATTGGTGTTCCTTTTGGTCACACAGTTATTGCCTTTACCTCTACCATAAAGGGATTGAATAAACTATTGTTAAACAAACAAAAATTTGAACATGATTTAGAAAATAATTGGGCTGTAGTTGCAGAAGCCATTCAAACGATTCTAAGACGTGAAGCGTATCCGAATCCTTATGAGGCTTTAAAAGGACTGACCAGAACTAATGAAAAGATAAATCAAAATTCAATTTCAAATTTTATAGATACACTAGCAGTATCTCCAGAAATTAAAAAAGAGTTAAAGGCTATTACACCTGCAAATTATACTGGGATTTAATGAATTATATATTAAAAACACTTATCCTTGCTACTGTGTTAACTTCCTGTAAATCGGAAATTAATGATAATTCTGATCGGTTTAAAAAAGGAGTTTTTGAGATTCCAGCTGGAGAAGGATATGGCAAAACTACCATCACAAGAATTGATAGCCTCCAAATTGAAGAATATGAGAAAGTTGTCTCAATTTCTAATGATAGCTCATCGGGTGTAAAAAGAAGCAAGCATATTGATACGCTTTATATCAAATGGAAAAATAATTTTTTCTATACTTTAAAGATGAAGTCTCCAAAAAAAGAATTAGATAAAGATCCTATTTATGTTCAAATAGTAAAAGTAACAGATGATTCCTACAGTTTTTCAGCCAAAATTGGCTTCAGTAAATTCAAAACTGATGGTACCATATACAAAGTAAAATAAATTATTAGAAAGTTCACTTTTAAATTGAAAAAAATACAAATATGTAAGGTTTATTCTTATAGAATATTTTAACTTGCAAAATCTTTTTAGATAGCTGATATTTATAGTATTTAAAAGATAAAAATATAAAGTAAAGTTGATTAAATACAAAAAACATAACGTTAGTTTTTTGTTGTTGGTGATAATTATGATCCCAACAATGGTATTATTTTTGCATTCTTTTAGCAATCATGAGCATCATATTTGTGATTCCAAATTTGTGAATCATATCCATCAAAAAGAAATCGAATGTGATCTTCATCCCGTTCATCACACTCCCTTTTACCTTAGTGATTCTCTTTATAATTTTATCAATTACACTAAAATTACTTCAGTAGAAAGTCTTACAGATAATTTCTTAAAAAATCATCAGCAATTACCGTTTTCACTAAGGGGGCCCCCTCTTGAAGTTCAAGTATAAAAAATTCTCTTTTTCTTGTTGAACATAAAAACTAAAAATGCAAAAAATATTTTTTTTGTGCATTGCTATCTTTTATTCACATATTCACATAGCTGCACAGAATTGCAACCTTAATTTTAAGGGTAAAATAGCTGATTTTCATGATAATACATCAATTATTGGTGCATCTATACGTATCATAAATTTAAACAAATATACCTCCACTGATTTGGAGGGATTTTTTGAATTCAATGATTTGTGTAAAGGAAAAATAGTACTTGAAATTCAACACATTGCATGCGAAACAAAAATTATAACAATCAATCTAAAGAATAACCTTTTCAAAGAAATCTTATTAGAGCATCATTTAGAAGAGCTTAATGAGGTAGTTGTAAAAACGAATACAAAAACAGCAACGACAAGCATAGAACAAACCATTAAAGAAGATGTAATTGAAAAGTATACAGATCAATCTTTAGGTGATGCTTTAAAAACAATTAGTGGTGTTTCTTCTCTTAGTACAGGTAGTACAATTGTAAAGCCAATGATTCATGGTTTACACAGTAGTAGATTGTTAATTATTAATAATAATGTACGCATGTTTGATCAAGAATGGGGAGATGAGCATGCACCAAATTTTGATTTGAATTCTAGCAATAGAATTGATGTTATAAAGGGTGCAAATACTTTAAAATATGGAAATGATGCTATCGGTGGTTTAATTCTTATTCGTGGAAAAAAGTATGCTTCTAAAGATAGTATTTTCGGTAAATCTTCAGTTTCGTTTAATTCTAATGGTTTGGGTGGAAATGTTAATACAGAAATTGTAAAAACGTATACATCTGGTTATTTTGGAAAATTTCAAACTAGTTATAAACAATTTGGAGATTTTAAAACTCCTAATTATTTCTTAACCAATACTGGAATGCAAAATTTGAATGCTTCCTTTAGATTTGGTTATAATAGTTTTGAAAAAGGCTTTGAAGCATATTATAGTTTTGTAAATAACAATTTTGGTATTTTACAATTATCACATATTGGTAATGTAAATGATTTAGTGCAAGCGATCAATCGTTCTGAACCAAGAAATATTAAAAATTTTTCATACAAAATTGAAAACCCTAAACAAACTATCTTACATCATTTGGGTAAAATTGAAGCCTACAAACGTTTTAAAGGTTTGGGTAAATTAACTGTACAATACGATTTTCAAATAAATAGAAGAAAAGAATTTGATTTAGGTAGGGGTAATAGAGAAAATACACCTGTTATAGATTTACGGTTATTTACGACAAGTTTACAGCCAAATCTACACATTGATTTCTTACCCAATTTTAAATTTGATGTAGGTTTTTTAGGACGTTTTCAACAGAACAATGCAGTGGCTGGGACAAGATCTAGACCGCTGATTCCTGATTATGAAAAAATTGATGCAGCCATTTACACAACAGGAAACTATAATATAGATGAGACTACTGAAATAAATGCTGGTATTCGGTACGATTTCACTTCAATAAATGCGAATAAAACCTATTTACTTGCCAATTGGAAAAAATATAATTTCGACCAATTATTCCCTGAATTTGAGGGTGAAGTAGACAATACAAGAATTGATACTCATCCAAAATTCAGATTTCATAGTGTTTCAGCTAGCTTCAGTTTTTCAAAACAATGGGAAAATGATTTGACTTTTTTAATCCATTATGGATTAGGAAATAGAGTTCCAAATCCATCAGAGTTTTTTAGTGACGGTGTGCACCACAGCAATGCTAGGTTTGAAATTGGTTTTTTAAATATCAAAAGAGAAATTGCCAACAAGTTTAATATATCTTTAGAAAGAAACAACGAGAATTTTGGTTTTAGTATAAGTCCCTATTACAAAAGGATAAACGGATTTATTCAGTTAATACCTACAGGCATCACCACAACTATTAAAGGTGCATTTCCTGTTTGGGAATACGATCAAGTAGATGCAGAAATTTTTGGTATTGATATTGATATCAATAAAAAAATTAACAATCAATTCGATTACCTAGGAAATATAAGTTTAATACAGGGTGATAATTTAACGGAAGATATTCCTTTAATTCATATGCCTGGAACTAATTTTAGCAATCGCATTGTATATACCAATGAAAAATGGAATCAGTTGACCATTAGTTTACAAAACAGAACTGTATTGCGTCAAAACCAGTATCCAGATTATAACTTTTTTACATTCAATCCATCTACTCAACAAGATGTCTTTGTAGATATAAGTACTCCACCACCTGCATATTCTTTATTTGATTTTGGAGCATCTACAATATTTAAGACGTTCAATAAAGGAAATTTAAAACTTGAATTTAATATAGAAAATATATTAAACGTGAATTACAGAGAAAATTTAAATAGATTCCGATTCTATGCTGATGAGTTAGGAAGAAATTTCAACATAAAAATTAAAATCGATTATTAAACTCAAAATTATAAATACAGTAAAAACAATGAAAACAATCAAAACAATCAAAACAATGAAAACAATTAAAAAAATGAAAACAATTAAATTATTAGCAATTTTATTCATCTCAGCCTTGACTTTTACAGCCTGTTCTGAAGATGACCATGATGACCACGATGACCATGACCATGAAAATGAAGTAATTACAACAGTAAATTACACCTTAACAGATGGTAGTGATGAAGTTACATTAACTTTTATTGATCTTGATGGTGAAGGAGGAGAAGAAGGAGAAATTACTATTTCTGGCCCTTTATCTGCAAATACTACCTACACAGGAACTATAGAATTGTTAAACGCAACTGAAGATCCTGCTGAAGATATTACTGAAGAGATCATGGAAGAAGACGATGAACATGAGTTTTTCTACACCTCAACCGTTGCTGGTTTAGCTATTACAAAGACAGATGTTGATGGTAATGATAATCCTTTAGGTATAGAGACTTCAGTTACCACTGGAGAGGCTGGTTCGGGTTCAATCAGTATTGTATTAAAGCACGAACCTACAAAACCAAATAATGGTTCTGCAGAGGATGCTGGAGGAAGTACAGATATTGAAGTTACTTTTAATGTAACTGTTCAATAAAACTTTAATTTTAATCAGAAAAAGCGTAGCAAATGTTACGCTTTTTTTTGTGATTAACGTTATTGCATAGGTAGAAACAACTTTTAACTGTCTAAAAAACACAAAAAGTATTGCGAATTTCTTACACTTTTTATATAAATTTGGAAAAATTTAAACTTGTGCTGTTTTATTACTTTTAAGGTTATAAAAATGCTCACTACAAAAGCATTTTATGTCTAAATTACCAAAAAAACATCAATTTATAGATTTCTCCGATTACGGCAGACCGATTGCTAAAATAATTGCAAAATCATTGAAAAATACGCCAGTTACTCCTGTAGATGTTACCCTAGCATTTGTAGTTTCAGGATTAATTGCTGTATACTTTATTATTGTTGGTTACTATTGGGCAGCTGCATTTTTTTTAATTTTAAAATCGATTTTAGATGCTGCAGATGGTGAATTGGCAAGAATGAAGGAAACCCCTTCATTCACTGGAAGATTTTTAGATTCTGTCTCTGATATTCTTTTAAATTTAATTATTTTTTTTACGCTTTGTTTATTAACAGATCATCATTTTTTACTTGCATTTGTCGCTTTTTTCGGCCTTCAACTTCAAGGGACTTTGTATAATTATTATTATGTAATTCTAAGAAATAGGTTTAATGGAGACATGACAAGTCGAATTTTTGAAGATAAAACTCCTTTGGCCTTGCCTGGAGAAAAACAAAAAAATGTGAATATTCTTTTTTTTCTCTACAAGACTTTTTATGGGATTTTTGATAAAATAATTTATGCTTTGGACAGAAATGCATCCAAAGGGAAAACATTCCCGAATTGGTTAATGTCACTAATTTCAACCTTTGGTTTGGGGTTTCAATTGCTTATTATAAGCGTTCTATTGGTTTTGGGATTAAAACAAATGATCATTCCATTTTTCATAGCTTATTCTGGTTTAATTTTTGTGTTTATAAGCATTAGAAGAGTTTTTTATTAATGAACATGTTCTGTTTTTTTTAATCTACTTATAGATATAAAAGCTGCTAAAAAGAAAATAGCCAATGCTAAGACACTAGATTGTATAGATATCACAGAATTTAAAACCCCGAAAGTAACCATTCCAATTACCAAAGCAATTTTTTCTGTAACATCATAAAAACTAAAATAAGAAGTAGTATCTTCAGTTTTGGGCAATAATTTGGAATAGGTTGATCTGGATAATGATTGTATCGCACCGAGTACGAGTCCTATTAACCCTCCTAAAACATAGAAATACAGCTCTATGTTTGGAGTATCTTTTGTCAAATTAAAACCAACAAAACAAACCAACCCCCAAATTGCAATCGTGATTTTTAAAGTTTTGAGATTTCCAATTTTATTAGACAGTCTCGAGAATAAGAAAGCTCCTAAAATTGCAACAAATTGAACTAATAATATGGTCGCTATTAAATTTAAAGTTTCTAACCCTAGGATTGTTCCAAATATACCGGCCATCAAAATCATTGTTTGTACACCGATACTCAATAAAAAGAATGAAATTAAAAAAATCTTTAATGCTCTGTATGCAAATAGTTCTTTTGCAACTTTTTGAATTTCACCTATTCCTTTCTTAAAGTAATTGTCTTTAGGAAGTACCACTTTTTCTTCATTGGGTAATTTAGCATAGGTAATTTGAGCAAAACCTAGCCACCATAAACCAACCAAAATAAAAGATAATTGAGAACCAAATTGTTTATCATAAAAACCAAAAACTTCAGTCTCAATTAAAACAAGAGCTACTATTAAAAGAAGTATTGACCCTAAATATCCTAACATAAAACCTTTTGCACTCACATTATCTTGTTGATCAGGATGTGCAACTTCCGGTAAATATGCATTGTAAAAAACAATGCTTCCCCAAAAACCAATACTTGCTAGAATTGAAAAAAAGATTCCTACCCAAAGCGTTTCTTTACCTGTAAAAAAGAATAAACTCATTACAGAAATTGAACCCAAGAAACAAAAAGCTTTTAAAAATTTTTTCTTGTTACCCGCAAAGTCAGCAATTCCCGACAACATTGGAGAGATAAATGCCACTATTAAAAATGAAAAAGCCAATGCGTAATTGTATAAAGTTGTTGGCGTCCACAAGGTTCCTAAGAAGGCAATCTTTCCTTCTGCATTTGCAAAACCCTCTGATGTGGTTAAGCCCGCGTAATAAATTGGAAAAATTGCCGTACTAATCACCAAAGAATATACAGAATTAGCCCAATCATAAAATGCCCAAGCATTTATCAATTTTTTATCTCCAATTTTTAACATAAGATTGTTTTTAAGAAAAAGTTTAAAAGTACAAAAGGTGGCAATATAGGAAATCTATTTCTTTTATCTATTTCTCTGTTTTTATCCCGTTAAATTGTGTGGCATATTTCTTTGCAATTGGTAAATAATTTTTCAAATCTTGAATTCGTGAAGAATTTGATGGATGTGTACTTAAAATCTCAGGTTGTGATTTCCCTTCAGATAGTGAACTCATTCTACTCCAAACTTTAGCAGCTTCAGCTCCGTCATATCCTGCCATTATCATAAAAATTAAGCCAAGCCTATCTGCTTCTTGCTCATGAATTCTACTAAACTTCAACATTCCTAAACCAGCACCAATCCCAAAAGTAGTATTCCATATTTGCTGTGCTTTTTTTGATTTTTTAGAAGTTCCTACTGCAAGTGCTTCACTACTAATTTGCTGTAACTGACCTTGAGACATTCTTTCTTGACCGTGTTTTGCAAATGCATGCGCAACTTCATGACCCATGACTGCAGCTATTCCGTTTTCATTGAGACAAACAGGTATGATTCCAGTATAAAAAACAACCTTACCACCTGGCATACACCAGGCATTTATCGTTGTATCTTCTATCAAATTAAACTCCCATTCATAAGAGTCAGCTTCGGAAATCATCTTATTTGCTCGCATAAAACGATCTACAGCTTCAGAAATTTTTTTTCCAACTTTTTTAATTTGATTGCGCATTATTTCATCGTCAGACAATTTATTCTCCTCTAAAAAGCCTTTGTACTGAGTAAAACTTACGGGTAAAACTTTTGAGTCGCTTACAAAATTTATTCGTTTTCTACCAGTAATAGGAACTGTGCTGCACGAATTGAAATAAAAAGCGAATAAAAAAAGCAACCCTATTTTTTTCATCTTATTCTATTTGTTCTATTATGTAATTTAGATTAGAAAGAAAGTTAAACTATTTTTAACACTTTATAAAACTACATATTCTATCTTTATAAAAAAAGTGGGATTATTTTATAATAATCACTTTTATTTTGCCAAATGTAAAAACAATATGAAATTATGAAAACTATTTTTCCCTTATTATTTCTATTTTTTTTGATAAGCTGTTCTGGTGCAGCTCAAAACTCATCTAAAGACAAAAAAAATTATAAAATTAAAAAAACGGATGCTGAATGGAAAAACCAATTGACAGCTAGACAATATTATGTTTTACGAGAAGCCGGAACAGAAAGAGCTTTTTCTAGTTCTTACGATAAAAATTTCAAGAAAGGAATTTATGTCTGTGCCGCTTGCAAAACTGAGTTGTATAAATCTGAACATAAATTTGATTCAGGTACAGGATGGCCCTCATTTGACAGAGCAATAAAAGAAAATGTTGAATTAGATGTAGACTATAAAATAGGGTATGCAAGAACGGAATTAAAATGCACTACTTGTGGTAGTCATTTAGGACATTCTTTTGATGATGGCCCCAAGAATACAACAGGGAAGCGACACTGTATTAATGGAGTTGCCTTGGAGTTTATTCCATCAAAAAAATAAGTAGTAATGATATAGAATTTAGTACAGCTCTTTTGTCCTTTGAATTTTTAAATCGTAAAAATGAAATGAACGCACATACATATTTTTAAGTTCATTTTATTTTTTGAACATTTTTCAGTCATTCAATTAAGTTCTGAAGTAGCTTCTATTTGAAAAGTTAATACAAAAAACTACTCCTATTCAGTTTACAAATCCACCTCTAATTCTTATATTTGTGATTCCTAAAAAAGAAGACAAATTATGTTTAATAATTTAAGCAATAAATTAGATAAAGCCTTACACACCCTAAAAGGTCATGGTAAAATTACAGAGATAAATGTTGCAGAAACGCTAAAAGAAGTTAGAAGAGCTTTAATAACAGCGGATGTAAATTTTAAAATTGCCAAAGAATTTACCAAAAGAGTTCAAACGAAAGCACTGGGTCAAAACGTATTAACCACTTTAAACCCAGGGCAATTGATGGTAAAGTTAGTTAAAGACGAACTAACCGAATTAATGGGTGGCGAAACTGTGGGGATTCATTTGGGGGGATCACCAACTGTAATTTTAATGTCTGGTCTGCAAGGTTCTGGTAAAACTACTTTTTCAGGAAAATTAGCCAACTATCTTAAAACAAAAAAATCTAAGGAAGTATTATTAGTCGGTTGTGATGTATACAGACCGGCAGCCATAAATCAACTAGAAGTTGTTGGAGAACAAATAGGCGTTGAGGTATATGCTGAAGTTGGAAATAACAACCCCGTTGAAATTTCAAAAAATGCTATCAAACACGCTAAATCAAATGGAAAGAATGTAGTTATTATTGATACAGCAGGGCGATTGGCTGTTGATGAAGAAATGATGCACGAAATTTCTGAGATTCATAAAACTGTAAATCCACAAGAAACCTTATTTGTTGTAGATTCTATGACAGGTCAGGATGCTGTAAATACTGCAAAAGCTTTTAATGATATTTTAAACTTTGATGGAGTAATCCTTACCAAGCTAGATGGAGATACTCGAGGAGGAGCTGCTTTATCTATAAAATCTGTTGTAAACAAACCCATAAAATTTATTGGTACTGGAGAAAAAATGGATGCGATTGATGTGTTTTATCCCGATAGAATGGCAGATCGTATTCTCGGAATGGGAGATGTTGTCTCTTTAGTTGAAAGAGCTCAAGATCAATATGATGAGGAAGAGGCAAGAAAATTACAAAAAAAGATTGCTAAAAATCAGTTTGGTTTTGATGATTTCTTAAATCAAATTCAACAAATTAAAAAGATGGGAAGCATGAAAGATCTTGTTGGAATGATACCTGGAGCAGGAAAAGCAATGAAGGATGTTGATATCGATGACGATGCTTTTAAAGGAATTGAGGCGATTATTCATTCGATGACTCCTGAAGAAAGAAGTACACCTACAACAATAAATGTCAGTAGAAAAAAGAGAATTGCAAAAGGGTCTGGAACAACAATACAAGAAGTAAACCAACTAATGAAACAATTCAACCAAATGAGTAAAATGATGAAGATGATGCAAGGTGTTGGTGGTAAAAAAATGATGCAGATGATGCAGGGAATGAAATAAATATAATACAACATCAAAATGATTTTATTAGACGGAAAAAAAACAGCAGCAGATATTAAAGAAGAAATTGCTTTAGAAGTAAGCAATCTGAAAGATAACGGTAAGAAAAAACCCCATTTAGCAGCAATTATAGTTGGTAATAATGGAGCAAGTATCACCTATGTTAATGCGAAAGTAAAAGCTTGTGAACGTGTTGGGTTTGATTCTACTCTAATTAGATTAGCGGAAGACACTTCTGAAGAAGAATTATTGAATGAAATTTCTACTTTAAATGTTGATAAAGACATCGATGGTTTTATCGTACAATTACCATTGCCAAAACACATCGATGAGCGAAAGATTCTAATGGCAGTAGCCCCAGACAAAGATGTCGATGGATTTCATCCAACTAATGTTGGTAAAATGGCTTTAAATTTACCAACTTTTATCTCTGCAACTCCATTTGGTATATTAGAATTGTTAGAGCGATACAAGGTTGAGACTTCCGGAAAACATGTCGTTGTTCTCGGTAGAAGTCACATTGTTGGTAGCCCAATGAGCATACTATTGTCTCAGAAAAGAACCGTTGGTAATGCAACGGTAACAATGTGTCATAGTAGAACTAAAAATTTGAAGGAATTTACATTAAAAGCAGATATTATTATAGCAGCAATTGGTATTCCTGAGTTTTTAAAAGCTGACATGGTAAAAGAGAATGTTACTGTTATAGATGTGGGAATTACTCGTTTAGCAGATGCTAGTAAAAAGAACGGATTTAGACTTGTGGGTGATGTTGCGTTTGAGGAAGTATCTAAAAAATCTGAATTTATAACTCCTGTTCCAGGGGGTGTCGGACCAATGACAATTGCAATGTTGCTAAAAAATACTTTGTTAGCCTGTCAAAGATCAAATTCCTAATGATTAAGCTATCTTAAGGTGAATTAAAATAATTTAATATTTTGAATGATTTTTTTCTAAAAGAAAATAGTAATTTTATACCATATACCTCTCAGCATTTATGGTTAATTTTTCTTATTCTCTTTTTAGGTAGTTCGATAATTTTATGGACAAGAAAGCAAAAGAAAAGCACTCAAATAAAGATTGGTAATATTATCGCTTTTTCAATTTCCCTAACTGTTATTTTTGGAACTTCTCTGAAATTATTTATCGGAAGTTTTAACTATCAAGAAGACTTACCATTTCATTTATGTAGTTTTTTGGCACTAATTATTCCAATATTATCAACCACAAGAAAGTTTTTATACTACGAAATTTTGTTCTTCTTAATCATAGCAGGAACCTCACAATCGTTAATTACTCCCGATGAATACAACTATCTTAACTTTCCCTTTTTTAGATATTGGTTTGTGCATGGAGGATTAGTGTTTTTTATGATGTATGCTACTTTTGTATATAAAATGAGACCTACTTTAAAAAGTGTTGGTAAATCATTTTTAGGAATGCAAATCTATATGATTTTAATGTTTGTTTTGAATTATTTTTTAGGATCAAATTATTTTTACACGAACAGAAAACCAAATGTAGCAACCTTATTAGATGTTTTTGGAGAATGGCCTCAATATGTTTTTATAGTTGAGTTGATCGTAATTCCTTATTTTTTATTGTTGTATTTGCCTTTTTATCTCACAAGAAAAAAAGTTTAATCCTCTTCCCTATTTACCAAATCCATTGAAAAGGCTGGCAAGCAAATTGCAATATACTCACATTGTTCTTTGAAAGGATTTGAATATTGAACTCTTGTATTTTTCTCAATTTTAATGGATTGCCCTGATTGTAAAACAACAGTTTCACCATCAATAATGAATTGCTTTTTTCCTTTAATGATATATGTATATTCGTCAAATTCTGGGGTTTGAAAAGGCTCATTCCAACCAGAAGGGGCAATCATATGAGCGATACTTATTTTTGAATTACCATCAGTTGCATTTCCGAAATGTTCTTCAATTAATTTACCATCTGTTGTTGGAACAATACATGGAGACTTTTGAATGGTATATTTTTTATTCATTGAAAATTAGTTGGAGTCAACGATCGAAATTGAGCTATTTTTTAAGTAAAGAATCTTTAATTAAACCAAACTATAAATGTTTTCATTTTGGCCAAATCTGGAATTTGCTCTTTGGTAACTTTTTGGGAACTAAATTCCTTGAGCCCTAGTTCATCATTATCTATTGTAATTGTGGTGTTTAATTCGTCTAAAAATAACATTGCAGAAGAAAAAGTTCGCTCTATTTTATTGATACTATTGTTGACATTAATTTCAGAAAAACTTGAATTTATGTTCAAACCCGTCACTGTTTTAAATCGCTCATCATGAATTTCAATACTCTTTATCGTAGAAGTTGAATCTAATTGTTCGTTTGGCAGAATTGTTAACAATAATTTGCCTCCTTTTTCAAAAATAAAATATTCATCATCTTCTTGAAAATAGTTATTTCCCTGAGCTCCTTCACTTAAATTCTTTACAATAGAATCGTTCTTAAAAATGGTGTTTAATTCCTGAATAGTAGTTTTTATTGTAATATTACCAACCTTTCCTTTAGCGATTTTAAATTTACTATTATTAGTACAGCGAATTGTAAATAGTAAAAACATGACTACTATTATTGATAAGAGGTTCTTTTTAATCATTTTACTCAATTTTAATACGTTTCATTAAAAAAATTACTATTTCTAAAACAGCTCCTTAAATTTGGATAAAAATAATCAAAGTTTAGTGGATGTGAAATTATTTGAAGATTTAGTTTTAAAATAAATAGAATGAGTAAAAAATCTGACAAACGAAGTTAGGTTTAATCATAAATGAATCATTTAGATATTGGCTTGTTATTTTTTAAGAATTTAATTGTAATTTAGAGGTAAAAACAACACTAAAATAGGAATATTTAAAGCGAATATGCTATTATTTAAATTATATATGCTAACATAAATTGACACTTGTTTTCATTTCCCTCTTCAATAACCTTCTATTTTTGATATTTAATCATTGTTTAATTCATAATAAATTGTAGTTTTGCGGCTAATATTAACGAAAGGGGCTTTCGCCGACGATTTAGAGTTAATAGCAAATGTAGTTATTCAGTGAAAACAGGAAACAACATATCTTTTATCTCTTTTGTTTTAGTAAAAAATGCTAAAACAACCACTCAGCGTTTTCCTAAAACTCGTCCCTAGGGATTTGTTCTGTTTAAGAAAGTATTCACTTTCATGTATCCGTTATTATTAAAATAAAAATTTAGTCTCTATTCTTTAAATAGGTACTTAAATCATTTAATCAATGTAAAATTAAAGCTTGGATGGAAGCTTTGAATAAAATTAAAAAATGTCGTAAAAAAAAGGCATCAAAAATAATGGAAACCATAGTGAATACAGATATTAAAAGTATCATTGACAACGCCAAAACCTATTGCGATACCGAAGGTATAGAAATTGAACTTGTTTATAAGCTACCAGAGGAATTACTAGCAATTATCTCTGAAAGATCGAAAGCACTGCCTACTCTTTACTTTGTTAGCATAGCTTTGTTAAAAAGACGGTTAAAAAACGGCTGTTTTTTAATAAAAAAAGAAGAAAAGGTCATTGGACATATTTTTGCTCATGAGCACCATGTAAAAGGACATTCTGTCTATGAGCGCTCCTCTTTGTGGGTAGATCGAAATTATCGTAATTATAATCTTGGACTGTTATTAATGTCTAAAATGACAGAGTTATATACAAACGACTTTCTTATTTCGATTGCGCAAACATCTAAGGTACATCATTATAATGAATTATTAGGAATGACTCATATTACGCTTTCCGAAATGTCTAAAATATTGATAGAAGAACTTGAAAAAATTGGAAAATTAAGAGATGAATTAAGTTACAAATATTTTGTTAATTCTAGTTTTGAATCGGAAATAAGACAATTAAAATAAATAACCTGAAGAAATAAAATAAAATGAAAAAATTAGTAATCGCATACAGTGGTGGTTTGGATACCTCTTTTTGTGCTGTTAGTTTATCAAAAGTATATGATGTTCATGCAGTAAGTGTGAATACCGGTGGTTTTACAAAAGAAGAAATCAATCACATAGAAAGTAATGCTTATAAAATGGGCGTTTCTACTTATAAAAATATTGATGCAGTAAGCACATTTTACAACAAAGTAGTTAAGTATTTAATTTTTGGAAATGTATTAAAAAATAATACGTACCCACTTTCTGTCAGTGCAGAAAGAATTATACAAGCCATTGAAATTGTAGAATATGCAAAAAGTATTGGTGCTGAATATATTGCTCATGGAAGTACAGGTGCTGGAAATGATCAAGTACGATTTGATATGATTTTTCAAACTTTGGCTCCAGGAATCAATATTATTACACCCATTAGAGATCAAAAACTAACAAGACAAGAAGAAATAGATTATTTAAAATCAGAGGGAATTGACATGTCTTGGGAAAAATCAAAATACTCTGTTAACAAAGGGCTTTGGGGAACAAGTGTTGGAGGCGTTGAGACTTTAAATTCTGAAAAACCATTGCCAAGTGAGGCTTATCCTTCTCAATTAAAAAAAGATGGGGAAGAAAAAGTTACACTAACTTTCAAAAATGGAGAGTTTATTGCTTTAAACGGAGAGGAAAATTTACCAGAAATAAATATTGAAAAATTAAACAACATAGCTTCTGAATTCGCAATTGGAAGAGACATCCATGTTGGGGATACGATAGTTGGTACTAAAGGAAGAGTTGGATTTGAAGCTGCTGCTGCCTTAATCACAGTGAAGGCGCATCACTTGTTAGAAAAACATACATTGACAAAATGGCAATTGCAACACAAAGAATATTTATCCAGTTTCTATGGAATGCATTTACATGAAGGTCAATATTTAGATCCTGTAATGAGAGATACTGAAGCTTTTTTACAAAGTTCTCAAAAAATGGTTTCTGGTAATGTTGTGGTTTCTTTAAAACCGCATCATTTTTCTTTAGATGGAATTGTCTCTGAACACGATTTAATGTCTAGTAAATTTAGTACTTATGGTGAAGAAAACAAAGCTTGGTCAGCAGACGATGCCAAAGGCTTCATTAAGATTTTAGGAAATCAAAATAAAATTTATCAACAAATAAATTCTTAAATATGTTAGAAGTAGGAATTATAGGCGGTGCTGGCTATACAGCAGGAGAATTGATAAGATTGTTACTACATCATCCTGAAACAACTATCAATTTTGTGTATAGTACTTCTAATGCTGGCAACAAATTGCATAAAATACATCAAGATTTAATTGGTTCGACTGAAATAAGTTTTACAGATAAAATTAATACTGAAATTGATCTCCTATTTTTATGTTTAGGGCATGGAAACTCAACTTCTTTTTTAGAAAATAATCAGTTTTCGACAAATACTAAAATTATTGATTTAAGTAATGATTTTAGACTTCTTGCTGATAAAAATTTCGACCAAAAAGAATTTGTATATGGATTACCAGAATTACAGAAAGAAAAAATTAAAGAAGCACAATATATTGCGAATCCAGGTTGCTTTGCTACTGCTTTACAATTAGCTATTTTACCACTGGCTGCTCACAAATTATTATCTAATGATATTCATATAAATGCAGTGACTGGTGCAACTGGTGCAGGGACTTCCTTGTCTGCCACAACACATTTTACTTGGAGAGACAATAATTTTTCTCATTACAAAGCGTTTAATCATCAACATTTAGACGAAATACATCAAACTATAAATCAATTAGATACAAATTTTGATTCTCAAGTAAACTTTATGCCAAATAGAGGAAATTTTTCGAGAGGAATTTTTGCAACAACATACACAAAATTTGAGGGTAACATTGAAGAAGCAAAAAAAATATACGAAGAATATTACAGTGATGCAGCATTTACATTTGTTTCTGATAATGATATTCATATGAAACAAGTAGTGAATACAAATAAGTGTATTCTTCATTTGGCAAAGCATGGAAATAAACTATTAATTACAAGTACAATAGACAACCTTTTAAAAGGAGCATCTGGTCAAGCTGTTCAGAATATGAATTTAATGTTCGGATTTAAAGAAACACTTGGCTTGAATTTAAAAGCAAATTATTTTTAAAACAAAAAAGCTGCGTTAGGGATAGAAACGACATCCTTTTTTAGGCTGAATTTGATTTGGAATCTCTGAAGTATTTAAAAATTAATTATTAAAAAAAGAAATAATATACAATTGATAATTCAGACAAAAAAGATATAGTAGATAGCGCGACTTGCTTCTGAATGCCTTCAGAATAAAGTAACGCACAAAAATAATAAATTATGAAAGTAGCAATTATTGGAGCAGGAAGTTTAGGACAGTCAATAGCAAAAGGTTTATTGATTAATGAGGTTGTAAGTGCTTTGTATTTAACCAAGAGGAATACCAATTCTTTAAGCAAGTTCAATGAGTATAAGGAAGTCATTTTAACATCTGACAATACGGAAGCTGTAAAAAATGCTGACATTCTAATTTTTGCAGTGCAACCAAGACATTTTAATCGTATTTTAGAAAGTATACAACCTCTTTTAACTGATAATCATGTTTTAATTTCAGTAATTACAGGCTTTTCTATTGCAAAAATTGAAACTATTGTTGGCGCTAACACTTGTATTATCCGGTCAATGCCAAATACGGCAGCTTCTGTTGGGCAATCTATGACCTGTCTTTCTACAAATACAAAAGGAAAAGAAAAAGTAGAATTGGCCAAAACTATTTTTAACAGTTTAGGAGTTTCAATGGAAATTCCTGAAGAACAGTTACAAGCTGCTACTGTAATTTGTGCAAGTGGAATTGCTTTTTGGATGCGATTAATAAGAGCCACAACTCAAGGTGCAATTCAATTGGGTTTTGAAGCAGATGAGGCACATAAATTAGCCATGCAAACTTGTTTTGGAGCTGCGAGCTTGTTGAACGAGTCTGGCAATCACCCAGAAGCAGAAATAGACAGAGTTACTACTCCTGGAGGTTGTACCATAGAGGGTTTGAACGAAATGGAACACCAAGGCTTAAGCTCTTCTTTAATCAAAGGGATCAATAAATCATTTGATAAAATTAACCAAATAAAAAACTAAAAATATGCCATTGTTTAACGTATACCCTCTATATGATGTTACCCCTGTTTCTGCAAAAGGTGTTTATGTTTATGACGAAAATAATACAGAATATTTAGATTTATATGGAGGACATGCCGTCATTTCTATTGGGCATGGACATCCTAAATATGTGGAAGCAATTACAAAACAAGTTGCTAAATTAGGTTTTTATTCAAATGCAATTCAAAATCCAATACAGAAAAAATTAGCTGCTAAAATAGAAGTGCTTTCTGAATGTTCAGGGTACCAATTGTTTTTATGTAATTCAGGTGCAGAAGCCAATGAAAACGCTTTAAAACTGGCTTCTTTTAAAACAGGTAAATCACGAATTATTGCTTTTAAAAATGGGTTTCATGGACGAACTTCTGCTGCAGTAGCAGCAACAGACAATGCTACCATTATTGCCCCAATTAACGCACAACAAAAAGTTACAATTTTAGAATTAAATGATATTGAAGGGGTGAAAAAAGAGCTTGAAAAAGGAGATGTTTGTGCCGTTATAGTCGAATTTATTCAAGGTGTTGGAGGTTTAGATCAAGCCAATGCCCAGTTTTTTGAACAGGTTGATGTACTTTGCAAAGCGAACAATACCTTTTTTATTGCGGATGAAGTACAGTCTGGTTATGGACGTTCTGGAAAATTTTTTGCATTTCAGCATTATAATGTTACTCCAGACATTATTTCAATAGCGAAAGGAATGGGAAATGGTTTTCCTATTGGAGGCATTTTTATTCACCCAACTATTGAAGCAAAATTTGGAATGTTGGGGACTACTTTTGGTGGTAATCATTTAGCTTGTGTTGCAGGATTATCTGTTTTAAACGTAATTGAAGAAGACAACTTAATGGACAATGTGAACGCAATGTCTGAATATTTTATTAAAATAGCGAGTACAATTCCGCAAATAAAAAAGATCAAAGGAAGAGGGTTAATGCTAGGTCTAGAATTTGATTATGAAGTAGGAGATTTAAGAAAGAAATTAATTTACGATCATCATATTTTTACGGGTGGAGCTGCAAATAAACGATTGTTAAGAATTTTACCCCCATTAAACGTAAAAAAAGAGCATATCAATCAGTTTTTTAAAGCTTTGGTTCAAGCTTTAGATTCATAAAAAAAAGACTACTATAAATGAATACTTTATTATCCATAGAAACTAGAAATAATGTTTTGCTAACAATGGCGGAACTTCTTGATAAAGAAAGAGAAGCGATTATAAACAAAAACAAAGAAGATTTAGAGGCCTATAATGGAAATGACATTTCTATGTTTGATCGGTTAAAAGTTGATGATACAAAAGTCAATGAAATGATTGCTGCTGCGAAACATTTAGCTTCTCAGGAAGATCCTGTTGGTTTAGAACGTTTTAGCTTTAAACATGATAACGGAATGCAAGTTTATAATAAAACAGCCTCTTTTGGTACTGTGTTGATTATTTATGAATCTAGACCAGATGTAACGGTTGAAGCTGCAGGGATTGCCTTTAAATCCGGAAATAAAATACTATTAAAAGGAGGAAAAGAGTCTTTAAAATCAAACCTTAAAATTGTGGACTTATGGCATCAAGCTTTAAAACAACACAACGCTTCTTCAGACTGGGTTACCTACCTTCAGTTTAGTAGAACTGAAACGCAAGCATTTTTGGAAAAACCAACCCAGAAGGTCGACTTGATTGTACCAAGAGGAGGTGAACGCTTAATTGCTTTTGTTAAAGAACATGCTACTTGTCCTGTTATTATTAGCGGTCGTGGAAATAACTTCGTCTACGTTCATAAAGAAGCCAATATAGATATTGCTATTGATGTTATTTTAAATGGAAAATCAAAAATATCTGCATGTAATGCTATCGATAAAATTTTAATTGATAAAAATCTTCCTGATAAGACAGCTTTCATTCATAAATTGTTATCTAAATTAAAAGAACTTAAGATTCAGGTTTTAGGCGATGAAATTATTTCAAAATTTGATAGTGTTCAAAAAATTTCATCTAAAGATATTTGGTATGAAGAATTTTTAGATTATAAGATTGTAATTGGAGAAATCTCCTCGAATAAAGATACAATTGAAATGATCAACACGTATTCTGGTGGACATTCGTCCGTTATTATAACCAGAGATAAGGCGGAAGCTAAATTATTTATGGAAAACGTAGATACAGCTGCTGTATATCACAATGTATCTTCTCGTTTTACAGACGGAGGTCAATTAGGTTTAGGAGGAGAATTGGCAATAAGTACAGATAAATTACATCAACGGGGACCCATAGGTTTAAAACATTTGGTCACGAACAAATGGTATGTTTACGGAAATGGGCAAATAAGATAGTATGCAAAAAAAGAAACGCATTTTACTAAAAGTAGGTTCTAATACGCTTACCAAAGAAACTGATAATATTTCTAGAGGAAAAATAGAGGATATTGCAAAACAGCTTGCAAAACTCAAGCATACCTACGAATTTATAATTGTTAGCTCTGGTGCAATAGCGGTTGCAAAACAATTTGTAAAATTAGAGAGTAAACATGAAGAAGTATTTGTAAAACAAGCACTAGCGTCTATTGGACAGCCTCATTTGATTCGAATTTATCAAGAAATTTTTAGAGAATATGGTTTATTAAGTTCTCAATGTCTTCTCTCTTATTCTGATTTTGAAAAAAAAGAAAGCAAAGTAAATATTGTAAATACGATAAACGTTCTAGTCCAAAATAATTACATTCCAATTATTAATGAAAATGATACAGTAGCTACCGATGAAATTAAGTTTGGTGACAATGATAAATTAGCAGCATTAACGGCAACTCTTTTAAATGTAGATTTGTTAATAATAGCTACAAACACGAATGGAATTTACACCAAAGAGTCTATCAAAAATAAAGCACCAATTACAATTAAAGAGGTAACCAATTTAGAGGCTTTAAAAAAAGAAGTTGTAAGCTCTGTATCTTCGCATGGTAGTGGAGGAATGAAATCTAAAATTGAAGCTGCCTCTTTGAGTAGAGGTGCAGATATAGAAACATGGATTGTAAACGGTTTAGAAGACGATTTTATTACAAATGCATTTGAAAGCAGCGCTGATTTCACAAAAATAAAATAGTAAAAAATGAAGAATTACACCTCTATAAATGATATTGAAGACATCAACACTTGGATAGAAGAAGCAAAAGAAATTAAAGCAAATCCAATAGCAAATATTGAATTAGGGAAAAACAAAACTTTAGGGTTACTTTTTTTTAATTCTAGTCTTCGAACACGTTTAAGTACTCAAAAAGCAGCATTGAACTTAGGTATGAACCCGATTGTTATGAATGTTTCTGGGGATGCCTGGGGAATTGAATTTGAAGACGGATCTGTAATGAATGGAAACACAGCAGAACACATTAAAGAAGCTGCTGCCGTTGTTTCTCAATATTGCGATGTAATTGCTGTAAGAGCCTTTCCAACTTTAACAGACAAAGAAAAAGACGAAAGTGAACACGTTCTAAAATCATTTGTAAAATTTGCTTCAGTACCTATTTTAAGTATGGAAAGTGCTACTGGTCATCCTTTACAGGGTTTAACAGATGCAATTACCATTTCTGAAAACTCCTCAAAAAAGAAACCAAAAGTAGTTTTAAGTTGGGCGCCGCACGTAAAAGCTTTGCCTCATGCAGTTGCAAACAGTTTTGCACAAGCAATGCAAAAAATGGATGTTGAGTTTGTAATTGCAAATCCGGAAGGATATAATTTGAATCCAAAAATTACAAAAGATGTTCCTATCTTTCATTCGCAAGAAGTAGCATTTAAAGATGCTGATTTTATATACACAAAAAACTGGAGTTCCTATGAAGAATATGGAAAGATACTTCAAACAGCGTCAGATTGGAAGATTACGAAGGATAAAATAGGAACTGCTAAATTTATGCATTGCCTTCCTGTTAGAAGAAATGTAGTTGTAGAAGATGCTGTTTTAGATAGCAATAGTTCTTTGGTTATTGAACAATCGAATAACAGAACCTATGCTGCTCAATTGGTGTTGAAAAAAATATTAGACGATTTGTAAAAAGCAAACTTTATTGCGAGGAACGAAGCAACTCTTTATTAAAAACTGGTTACTTCGTCATTCATCCTCCTAATGACAAATAATAAAACTGAAACAAGTTCAGCTTACATGGAAAAACTATCAATCATAAAAATAGGAGGAAATATTATTGAAGATGAAACTTCTCTAAATTCTTTTCTTGAATTATTTTCTAAGGTAGAAGGAAAGAAAATTTTAGTTCATGGAGGAGGAAAACGCGCAACTGCAATGGCTTCAAAATTAGGTATCGAATCAAAACTGTTCAATGGAAGACGCATTACAGATTTAGAGACCTTAAAAGTAATTACCATGGTGTATGGAGGCTTAGTCAATAAAAATATAGTTGCCAAACTTCAAGCATTACAAACCAATGCAATTGGCTTAAGCGGTGCTGATATCAATAGTATTAAATCTGATAAACGAGCTGTAAAAGAGATAGATTTTGGTTTTGTTGGTGATGTAAAAGAGGTTGCTTCCAATTCTATAAATACATTAATTAAAGCTGATTTTACTCCTGTTTTTTGTGCGATTACACATGACGGAAATGGGCAGTTATTAAATACAAATGCTGATACAATTACAAGTCAAGTTGCTATTGGAATGAGTGAAATTTATGAGACCTCTATTTATTACTGTTTTGAATTAAATGGAGTTTTAAGAGATATCAATGATAAAAACTCGGTAGTAAAAGACATCAATTCTAAAACCTATCAAACTTTATTAAAAGAGGGAATTATAGCTGATGGAATGTTACCCAAATTAGAAAACTGTTTTGACGCTTTAAATAACGGAGTACATAAAGTTAATATGGGTAATACTTCAATGTTAACAAATGAAAATGATAATTTTACAACCATAACATTATAAAAAATGGGGATAGAAAAATTAACCGAAAATGCCATTTCTCTTTTAAAAAATTTGATTGAAACACAATCATTCTCTAAAGAAGAAGAAAACACCGCTAAACTTATTGAAGGTTGGTTTGTAGAAAATGGTATTTCGTTTAGTAGAAGCAAAAACAATATTTGGGCAACCAATAAACATTTTGATGAACGCAAACCAACGATGTTGCTAAACTCACACCATGACACTGTTAAACCAAATTCTGCTTATACAAGAGATCCTTTTAAAGCGGTCATTGAAGAGGGAAAATTATATGGTTTGGGAAGTAATGATGCAGGCGGATGTTTGGTGTCTTTAATGGCTACTTTCACACACTTTTACGCACAGGAAAACTTGACCTATAATTTGGTCATTGTGGCCTCTGCTGAGGAAGAAAACAGTGGTGCTTTTGGTTTGAATAGTATGTTAGAATTAATACCAACCATAGATGTAGCGATTGTTGGTGAACCAACCTTGATGAATTTGGCCATTGCAGAAAAAGGATTGGTAGTTTTTGATGCAATTGTAGAGGGCACCCCGAGTCATGCAGCACATCCTAACAATAACAATTCAATTTATAAGACCATTGAAGTTTTACAATGGTTTAAAGATTATAAATTCGAAAAAACTTCGGAAGCTTTGGGAGATGTAAAAATGACCGTTACTCAAATAAATGCAGGCTCTCAGCACAATGTGGTTCCTGCTCATGTAAATTTGGTGGTTGATGTTCGTGTAAACGATGCCTATTCAAATCAAGAAATTGCTGCTATTTTACAAGAAAAAGCTCCTTGTACAAAGATAACTCCAAGAAGTTTACGCTTAAATTCTTCGTCTATTTCTATAGATCATGATTTGGTAAAAGCAGGAATTGTAATAGGAAGAGAAACCTATGGTTCTCCAACATTATCCGATCAAGCGGCATTAAGTTGTCAATCTGTAAAATTAGGACCTGGAGATAGCACACGATCACATTCAGCTGATGAGTTTATCTATATCTCTGAAATTGAAGAAGGAATTTCGATTTATATTGAAATATTAAATCGAGTAATTATTAAACATATATAAATTATAAAATAAACTCCTCCCATATTAGGACAGGAATACAAAATATAAAATTATGAAGCTTTGGGATAAAGGATTTTCAATAGACAAACAAATAGAAAAATTTACCGTAGGTAATGACAGAGAAATTGATATGCATATTGCAAAATATGACGTTCAAGCTTCGTTAGCACATGCAATCATGTTAGAATCGATTGGTATTATTACTTCTAATGAATTAAAAGACTTAAAAAAAGGGTTGCAAGAACTCGCTCATGATATTAAAAACGGAACTTTTAGTATTGAAACTTCTTTTGAAGATGTACATTCTAAAATTGAATGGGAATTGACAAAAAAATTAGGAGAAGTTGGTAAGAAAATTCACACAGCACGATCAAGAAATGATCAAGTTTTAGTGGCTCTTCAACTATATTACAAAGAAAATTTATCCATTATAAAAGATAAAACAAAAACACTTTTTGATACTCTTTTATGTTTAGCAGATACTCATAAAGAAAGTCTTTTACCCGGATATACTCATTTACAAGTAGCAATGCCTTCATCTTTTGGATTGTGGTTTTCTGCCTATGCAGAATTACTAATTGATGATGTGTATCTGTTACATGCAGTTGCAAAAGTTGTAGATCAAAATCCTTTAGGTTCTGCTGCAGGCTATGGAAGCTCCTTCCCTATCGATCGAGAATTAACGACCAAAGAACTAGATTTTTCTACTCTAAAATACAATGTTGTTGCTGCTCAATTAAGTAGAGGAAAAAGTGAGCGCTCTATTGCTTCAGCTTTGGGCGGATTGTGCAATACATTGTCACGTTTTGCCATGGATGTTTGTTTGTATATGAGTCAGAATTTTAATTTTATTTCTTTTCCTGATGAATTAACAACTGGCAGTAGTATTATGCCGCACAAGAAAAATCCTGATGTTTTTGAACTGATTCGAGGAAAGTGTAATAAAATTCAGGCTTTACATACAGAAATGGTTATGATAACCAATAATTTACCAACAGGTTATCACAGAGATTTTCAATTATTAAAAGAAAATATCATCAATGCTTTTGAAGATGTAAAAGATATTTTAGACATCTTTAACTATTCTATTCAGCAAGTAAAAGTAAAAGATATTGATTTGAATGATGAAAAATATCAATACTTATTTACAGTTGATAGCATCAATAATTTAGTAGTTGAAGGCATGTCTTTTAGAGAAGCCTATCAAAAAATTGGTGGTGAAGTTCAATCAGGAACATACAAACCCGATTTGGGAAAACAACATTCTCATGTTGGCAGTATTCACAATTTAAGTTTGGAAAAAATTAGAGAAAAATATCCCCAATAACCCCTAAAATATAAAAAAGTAAACTATAAAGCAAGGATAAATAAAACAAGGAAGTATACTCTATTTGACAATAATAAAATATAAAGCGGATGTCTAGTCAAATATTTTTCTTTTACACTAAAGTTATATTATTTTTGCCACTTTAAAAAATCAACTAAGATTAAAAACATGAAGATAGGAATATTAAAAGAATTACTAAAAGGTGAGAAGAGAGTCTCACTTTCTCCTTTTATAGCCAAGAAATTAGTAACGAATGGTTTTGAGGTTTTTATAGAAGAAAATGCAGGTACGACTTCTTTATATAAAGACTCAGATTATGAAGTATCTGGAGCGAAAATAACTTCAAGAGAAGGGATTTTTGAGGCTGCACAAATACTTATCAAAATAAACCCATTTGATACGAAAGAGATAGAATTGGTTCAAAAAGATCATGTTTTAATAAGTGAGCTATATCATCAATCCAATCCAGCAATAATAAAAGCCATTTCAGAAAAAGGAGCATCTGCTTTTTCTATGGATACCATGCCTCGGATTTCTAGAGCACAGGATATGGATATTTTAAGTTCTCAAAATAATTTAGCAGGCTATAAAGCGGTAATATTGGGAGCCAACGAAATGACTAAAATTTTCCCATTAATGATGACTGCAGCTGGAACTATTACCCCATCGAAGGTTTTAATTTATGGTGTTGGTGTTGCTGGTTTACAGGCAATCGCTACCGCAAAAAGATTGGGAGCTATTGTAGAAGCAACAGATATTAGATCTGAAACAAAAGAGCAGGCAGAATCTTTAGGAGCAAAGTTTATCTCCGTTGAAAACAGTAATGAAGAAACCGAAGGAGGCTATGCAAAAGAAGCTTCTGAGGACTATGCTGAAAGACAAAAAGAAGCAGTAAATAAATCCTTGTTTCAAGCAGATTTGGTGATTACTACTGCGAATATTCCTGGAAAAAAAGCACCAACGCTAATCACAGAAGCACAAATAAAGCAAATGAAAAATGGTGCTATAATTATTGATTTAGCTGCTGCTCAAGGAGGTAATTGTGAAGTTAGTAAATTGAATGAAACTGTTATTCTTAATGGAGTAAAAGTACTAGGAACAACAATCGCACCGGAAAGTGTCTCTACTAATGCAAGTGAATTGTATGCTAAAAATATTTATAATTTTATCATGCACCTGACCGAAGATTTAAATTTTAAGTGGGATTTAGAAGAGGAAATAACAGAGAAAACCCTTATCGTTAAAGACGGTATCCAACGCAAAAAATAAAATAAATAATGAAAGAACTTATCGAATTTACTAGTAACAATTTACAAATTTTATACATCATCATTTTGGCGATTTTTGTAGGAATTGAGGTAATAAAAAGTATTCCAGCCGTATTACACACCCCTTTAATGTCTGGAGCAAATGCACTAAGTGGTGTTGTAATTGTAGGTGCAATTTTAGTAATGTTACATTCGAACCCAACAGATTATTTAGCACTAGCCCTTGGGTTTACTGCGGTGGTTTTAGGGATCTTAAATGTTGTCGGTGGTTTTGCCGTTACCAACAGAATGTTAGAAATGTTTAAAAAGAAGAAATAATGAGTATTATATTAAGTATTATTTATCTAATAGCAACAATAACGTTTATTGTTGGCTTAAAAAAGTTAGGGCACCCAGATAGCGCAAAATCAGGAAATTTAATTGCTGCTGCAGGAATGGGTCTTGCCATTTTAGGAACCATTTTTATACACGATTTACAAGTACCAAGAATCATCTATGTATTGATTGGAATCGCTATCTTATTAGGTGCGATCATTGGCTGGTTGATTGCGATTAAAGTTGAAATGACGAAGATGCCAGAATTAGTGTCATTGTTTAATGGATTTGGAGGCGCTAGTGCAGCTTTAATTGGAATTGTTGAATTCGGAAACTCCGATATTAAAACAACCAGTGCAACTATTGTTGCTACTATTTTGTCAGCAATTGTAATTGGAGCAATTACTTTCTCAGGAAGTTTAATGGCGTGGGGTAAATTAAATGGTTCTGTAAAAAGTATCATAAAACTTCCCCAATATAATATTATTAATAATTTAGTGATCATTGCAATTGTTGTCTTAGCTACATTTGTAGTTGTTGAAGGTATTGACAGCCAGGTAATTTTGTATACATTATTAGTTGCAGGATTGGTCTATGGTGTCTTATTTGTGATGCCTATTGGTGGTGCAGATATGCCTGTAGTAATTTCATTATTAAATTCTTTAACAGGAATTGCTGCTGCAATTACAGGTATTCTATATGATAATATGGTGATGTTAGTTGGAGGCATTTTAGTAGGCTCTGCGGGTATCATTTTAACGGTAGCTATGTGTAAAGCAATGAATAGAACACTACTCTCTGTAATTTTTGGCTCGTTTACTGCAAGTGCTGGACCCGAAGGTACTAATAAAACCTTAGGATCAATAAAAAGTACAACAGCAAGTGATACCGCCATCATAATGAATTATGCTACGAATGTGATCATTGTTCCAGGTTATGGATTGGCAGTGGCTCAGGCACAACATGTAGCGCATGAATTAGAAGAATTGTTAGTTGCTAAAGGGGTAAATGTAAAATATGCCATTCATCCTGTTGCAGGACGTATGCCAGGACATATGAATGTATTATTAGCAGAATCAAATGTAGATTACAGTATGTTGGTTGAAATGGAAGATATTAATCCTCAATTTAACAATGCGGATGTTGTATTAGTAGTTGGAGCAAATGATGTTGTAAACCCTGCTGCTCATAATGATCCTTCAAGTCCTATTTATGGAATGCCAATTTTAGATGTAGAAAATGCAAAACATGTGGTGGTAAATAAAAGAAGTATGAAAACTGGATATGCTGGTATTGAAAATGAACTCTTCTACAATGCAAAAACATCGATGTTATTTGGAGATGCAAAAAGCGTTTTAGCTGACCTCGTTTCTGAAATAAAGAATATGTAATTCAATTTTTCTCTCTAATGTATACGAAAACACATTAGAGAGAAGAATAATAAAAAGTAAAAATGTGTTTTATGCTACCTGCAGCTATAAATTAGTTAAATGACTTTTTTGTTGACTATAAACTAAAGTATTTTTAGGCTTTATTATTTATTTCTTAAACCGCTCGATCAATAAAATATTTCCAAAAATCATTGTAAAAGCATAACCAATATCTTCAATAGGGATCGTTCCTAGACGAATTCCTAGGTTTTCAGCATTGTTATACCAAACTACAGGCGCTTCAATTCCTGTTCCTGTTAGCACTCCATTGACAATGAAAAAAGGGATTAAGATTATTAAAAAAGCGATATAGAATCGCTGTAATAGGCTAATACCATAAAAAAATCCCATTAACAGAATAAAAAGGAGAAAACTATAATTTACAAACGTATACGCTTTCTCAAAATTCATTATAATTACAGGCAATAAAAGCACACTAAAAAAAAGGGTAATGAACTTTGTTGCTTTTTCTGAAATGAGCAAGTCGGGTTTAAAATAAGCAAGAGAATAATGGATAAAGACACTTGCATAAGGAATGCAAAAAAAAAACATCCATTCTTCAAATGGCATTCCAAAAAGTAGAATATTTAAATGATAACTAGAGTTAAAACCCCAAACTCCATTTGCAGTAAAAATTGCATCCCAAATTAAGAAAACGGTGGAGACAATTGTTAATGATAGAAAAACGACTTTATAATCTTTGATAAACCGCATTTTTTTTTCAAAAGAATATAACAGCGGAATACTAATAACTCCTAAATTTAAAAGCAGGTATAGAAACATTAGATTTTAGGTTTTTTAAAATATTCAAAAGGAACAAACAACATTCCAAAACATTGACTGTCATGTTTGCCCATATTTTTATGATGAATTTTATGTGCTTTCCTTAAGCCTCTTAAATACCCATTATTGGTGTTCTTAAACCACTTAAAACGTTGATGAATTAAGACATCATGTACTAAGAAATAAGCCATTCCATAACATAAAATCCCCAAACCAATAAAAAATAGATAGGTATGAGATGTGTAACTTCCATAATAAAACAACAACATACTAGGAATGGCAAAAACAACAAAAAAAGCATCATTTTTTTCAAATCCATTATATTTTGGTTGGTGATGGTCTTCGTGCAAGTACCAACCAAACCCATGCATCACATATTTATGTGTACACCAAGTAATTCCTTCCATCAATAAAAAAACACCTAGAGTAATAAGAACGTATATCATTATATAATATTCAATTTATATTTTACATAACTTCTAGCCAATAAATTTATTTTCATTGGGTCAGAAATCCGAATTCGGGTATCCATAATTTTTTCTGAGGGTACCGCTTTTAATTTTTTGAGCAATCTTGTGTAATATCTATAAGCCATATAAACACCAAACTTTGCTTCTACTGGTAGTTTTAAAATTCCATTTTCATACGCATACTTAAAATCAGCTTCAATCTCGTCAATGATTAATTGTTTTGAAACTGCATTTAAATGACCCAAATCAATATTTGGAAAATAAGATCGATTCAACAATTCGAAATCATCTTTTAAATCTCTTAAAAAATTCACTTTTTGAAATGCAGATCCCAAACGCATTGCAGCATTTTTTAATTCTTCATACATTTCATCATTTCCATTCACAAATACTTTTAAACACATCAATCCTACAACATCTGCAGAGCCATAAATATATTCGTCATATTCAGCTTTGGTTTTGTATTCTGTTTTAAATAGATCTGCTTTCATACTTTTTAAAAAAGCTTGCACCATATCATCAGGGATCTTATACTTATTTACAGTTTGTTGAAATGAATTTAAAATGGGGTTTAAACTTATGCCTAATTCTTTAGAAAGGTAATAATCTTTCTCAAAATGAGATATTAATTGATTTTTATCATACTCATGAAAAGTATCTACAATTTCATCTGCAAAACGAACAAAACCATAAATATTATAAATATCAGTTCTGATAGTTGTAGATAACATTTTTACCGCTAGAGAAAAAGAAGTGCTATAGCTTTTGGTAACTAGTTTGCTACAATCACAAGAAACTTGATCAAACAGCTCTTTCATTTTATTATTGATTTTTAATGATTAATTCTGATGCAATCTTACCAGATATCAATGCTGGTGGTACACCAGGACCCGGTACAGTTAACTGCCCAGCAAAATACAAATTTTTTACTTTACCACTTTTAATTTTTGGCCTTAAAAATGCAGTTTGAAAAAGTGTATTTGCCATTCCGTATGCATTGCCTTTGTATGAATTATATTCTTCTTTAAAATCGTTTACACAAAAAGATTTTTTAAACAATACATGCTCTTTTACTTTTTGATTCGTTAATTTTTCAAATCTATCTATTATTTTGTCAAAATATTCTTCTCTTAATTCTAGAGTATCCTTAATTCCAGGAGCTAAAGGAATTAGAAAAAAACCTGCTTCTTTGCCTTCTGGTGCAGAAGTTTCATCTGTAAGTGAGGTAAAATTGGCATAAAATAATGGGTCTGTTGGCCACTTTGGATTGTCATAAATTTCTCTTGCATGAACATCAAAATCGGTGTCAAAAAATAATGTATGATGGCTTACATTTTCTATCTTTTTATCAAAACCAACATAGAATAAAAGAGATGAGGGTGCAAAAATTTTTTTGTCCCAATAGTTTTCTGAATATTGTCTTACATCTTTATCCAACAATGTCTCTGTATGATGATAATCTGCGCCACTTAAAACTAATGATGTTTTGATTTCCTCACCATTAACAAGGAGTCCGACAACGTTTTTAGAGGTGTCAGTTATTATTTTTTGAACATTAGAATTCGTTTTAAAATGAACGCCCAAACTTGTTGCTAGTGAAACCATACCCTCTATAACGGCATACATCCCCCCTCTTGGGTGCCAAGTTCCGAGTCCGAAATCTGCATAATTCATAAAGTTATAAAATGCGGGTGTATTGGTTGGCTTGGCTCCTAAAAATAATACAGGAAATTCTAAAATCTTTATTAATTTGGGGTTCTTTATGTTTTTTCTAACTTGTTTTCTGATCGTAGAAAAAAACTGAGAAACTCTTGCTATAGTTGTTGTGTTTATCAACTCTAAAGGAGAAACACCTGGTTTATAAACCAAATCTTTTATAGCAGTATCATAATTAGATTTTGCTGAATCTATAAAAGTCTTTAGGTGCTTTGCACTTCCTTTTTCTTCCTCTTCGAACATTCTGTATATATCTTCTAAATTTTCAGAGACCTTTAAAGAAGATTTTTTACCGAAGTAAACTTCGTATCCGGGATTCAACTTATCTAAAGTATAATAATCTGAAGGTTTTTTGCCAAAATCAGCAAAAAAACGTTCAAAAACATCTGGCATCCAATACCAAGAAGGACCGATATCAAATGTAAAACCGTCTTTTTTATACTGTCTTGCTCTTCCACCTAAAGTGTCATTTTTCTCTAAAACAGTTACATTGTAACCTTGTTTGGCTAGATAACAGGAGGCTGATAAAGCAGAAAAGCCAGATCCAATTATATAAATGTTTTTCTTCATTGTTTATTTTGTTTAACAAATATAAGGAATAATTAAACGAATAATTCCTTTAAATAAAATATTACAGTTCTTTTAATACGTCTGAAACAGATGTGTAGAGTTCAATTTTTGATTTAAAATTTTCGGTATTTACAAGACTAGATTTTTGACCAATTGCTATTAATTGATGATCAGTATCTTTTAAAATATTGTCAATTTTATTAAAATAAACTTCTAGGTCATCATCATATGGCATAACAGTCATTGATGTAATGAAACAAATTTCACTTCTATTTTTAAAAAAGTAATTTAAATTATCTAACGGAAGGCTTTGCCCTAAATATATTGTATTGTTGCCCCGCAAAACTAGTTCATAATTTAAATACAACAAACCCAATTCATGAATTTCATTTTCAGGTAAAAATAAAACATAGGTTTTAGATGAATGCGGAACACTATGTTGAAGCTTTTCTGTATTGATCTGAATTTTTTGAGCTATTAAATTTGAGATAAAGTTTTCATGTGCAGGTATTAAGGTATCCGTTTGCCATAATAAACCGATATGTTTTAGAAAAGGTATAAAAACATCCTTAAATATTTCTCTAAATGTTTTTTTGTGTGAAAGAACGTTATATGTATTATTAAATAATATTTTATCAAATTGGAACATTGATAATTTAAAAGAATTTATAGCCTCATCATTTATACCAATTGTAAGGGCTATTTCTCTTGATTTTCTAATAATTTCTTCAGAAGACAACTTAGCAATTTTAGAAATTTTAAAATCATTATTCTTTAATAAAACAATATTTAATAGTTTCTGTAAGCTTTCATTTGAATATAATCTAATGTTTGTTTTGGTTCTTTTGGGTTCTAACAAGTTATATCGCTTTTCCCAGATACGAATGGTATGAGCTTTAATTCCAGAAATATTTTCAAGGTCTTTAATGCTAAAACATTTCTTAATATTGTTCAATTTATATTGTTTTTGTGTAAACAAATTTAAATAAAAAATTACAAAATTGTATAAAAAATTTAAAAACGATTTTTAATTAACTTTGAAGAAAATGAAAATATAGCTCACAAGATTTGTAAAAAAATATAGAAAATTGGCAATGTTTGATAAGATAAAATTAGCCAATCTTACAAAAAGAAGACTTCTACGATTTCTAATTACAATTATTATTTAGAAAACTCTTTGAGTTCTTTTAGTAAAGTTTCGTGCATTTCATCTGTATAGTTTAAATGTGTAACAATTCTAATTCTACCCTCACCCATTGGTGTTAAAAGAATATTTTTAGTTTTCATTCTATGAATAAAATTATCTGTTCCTATTTTTTCATCGACATAAAAAATAATGATATTTGTTTCTATCGTTTCTACTTTTGTAACATAGTCAACAGACGCTAAAACATCACCAATTTCTTTTGCTTTTTGATGGTCTTCAGCCAATCTTTCTACATGATTGTCTAATGCATAAATCCCAGCAGCCGCTAAAAAACCAACTTGCCTCATTGCTCCCCCAAAAAGTTTTCTAATTCTTAAAGCTTTTGCTATATCTTCTTTAGAAGCTAATAAAATTGAACCAATTGGAGCTCCTAATCCTTTTGACAAGCAAATAGAAATAGTATCAAATAACCGTCCATATTGGTGTGGTGTTTCATTTTTTGCCACCAACGCATTAAACAAACGTGCTCCATCTAGGTGAAAAGCTAGGTTATTTTCTTTGGCTATTTTTTGTAATTTTTCCAACTCAGAAAAATCCCAACAAGCACCTCCTCCTTTATTTGTTGTATTCTCAATACAAACCAATCTAGAATACGGAACATGAATATCTGATCTTCCTGAAACTGCTTCTTTTAATTGTGCAGCAGAAAACATGCCTCTATTTCCATCAATTAATTTACAGGTTACCCCAGAATTAAAAGCTGCTCCTCCACCCTCATAATTATACACATGTGCATATTTATCACAAATCAACTTGTCTCCTGGCTGTGTATGCAATTTTATAGCTGTTTGATTCGCCATAGTTCCCGAAGGAAAAAATAATGCATCCTCCATTCCGAACATAGTGGCGGCTTTCTCTTGCAATGCAGTAACTGTTGGATCCATTTTAAAAACATCATCACCTACTTTCGCATTCATCATTGCTTCTAACATTCCTATTGAAGGCCTAGTAACTGTATCTGAGATTAAGTCTATTATCATATTTGTATTTTTTGGATCTAACTCGATACATAGTATCTATTTTAGATTCATTAAAAAAAAAGATCATCTATCGATTTTAAATAACGAAACTAGTTAAAAAAAATAAAAAAACATTATTTTACCCATCCTTGGCATAATTTTTATAAATCAATAAGATAAGGATCAGTTTTTAAACAAGAAATCTTAAAAATTCATTTATTTTTGTTCAACTTATGATTACACAAGATCAACTTAAAGACATAACTTCAAGAATTAAAAAATTAAAATCTTATCTAGAAATAGATAAAAAACTAATTGAAATTACCAATGAAGAAGAAAAAACTGTAAATCCAAACTTTTGGAACAATCCTAAAGAAGCAGAAATTTTTATGAAAGAACTTCGTTTCAAGAAAAAATGGGTAGAAGATTACTACAAAACAAAAACCCTAAATGAAGATGTAAATGTATTGTATGAATTTTACAAAGAAGGCGACGTTGAAGAAAATGAAATCATAGAACAGTTTGAAAAGACACGTTCTTTTTTAGAAAATCTAGAATTCAAAAACATGCTTTCTGAAGAGGGAGATTCTTTATCTGCAACCATACAAATTACTGCTGGTGCTGGAGGAACTGAAAGCTGTGATTGGGTGGAGATGTTATCTAGAATGTACACAATGTGGGCAGAAAAGCAAGGTTTTAAATTAAAAACACTGAACTACCAAGCAGGTGATGTAGCAGGTATTAAAACAATTACCATAGAAATTGAGGGAGACTATGCCTTTGGTTGGTTAAAGGGAGAAAATGGCGTTCACAGACTGGTTCGTATTTCGCCTTTTGATTCCAATGGTAAACGTCATACTACTTTTGGTTCAGTATATGTTTTTCCTGTAGCAGATGACTCTATAGAAATAGATGTAAATCCAGCAGATATTGAGATTATTACTGCTAGGTCTAGTGGAGCTGGTGGACAAAATGTAAATAAAGTTGAAACAAAAGTTCAATTAACTCACAAACCTACTGGAATACAAATTTCATGTTCTAATTCTCGATCTCAACATGATAATAGGGCCACTGCCATGAAAATGTTAAAATCTCAACTGTATGAAATTGAACTTAAAAAACAGCAAGCGGCAAGGGATGATATTGAAGCAAGTAAATTAAAAAATGAGTGGGGAAGTCAGATACGAAACTATGTAATGCACCCCTATAAATTGGTGAAAGACGTTCGAACAGCTCACGAAACAGGAAATGTTGATGCAGTAATGGACGGTAATATCAATCCGTTTTTAAAATCTTATTTAATGTTAAACGGACAAAAAAATCCGACTTAACCTTCCAAAAAATCATTTTATGATAAAAATATACCACAATCCACGTTGTTCTAAATCTAGACAAGGCGTAAAAATTTTAGAAAATTCAAAACGAAATTTTGAAACGATCTTTTACCTAGTAAATATTCCCACAGAAAGTGAATTGAGAGAAATTATCGATTTACTTAAAATTTCGCCCATAGAATTGGTAAGAAAAAATGAGAAAATTTGGAAAGAACATTTTAAAGGAATTGATCTATCAGACAATGAAATCATTAAAGCCATGATTGAAAACCCTAAATTAATTGAGCGTCCCATCGTTATTAATAATAAAAAAGCCGTAATTGGAAGACCCCCTGAAAATATTTCTTTCATTCTTTAATATGTTCTTTAACCTTTGTTTAACTATTACTTATTAAATTTAACTAGAACTTTGCAATTAAAATAACACCTATTTATTTTGATCATAAAAAATTGGATTGTTTTATATTGCCTATTCTCGATCACATTATTGTTTGGACAAGAAACCATCAAATCTGAAAGTTTTATTGTTTATGGAACAATATTAGAGATTGAAACAAACCAGCCCCTAGAATATGCAACCATTATTTTAAAGAATACTGAAACACAAAAAATCACAGGAGGAATTACTGATAAACTAGGAAATTTCAACATCCAAACTCCAAAAGGGATTTATGATATAAGTGTAGAATTTATTTCTTTTAAAACAAAGAAATTTCATTTACAAAATATTACAGCAAGTAAAAACCTAGGAATCATTAAATTAGAAGAAAATGGAAATGATCTGGATGAAATTATTGTTATATCAGAAAAATCTACTGTAGATCTTCGTTTGGACAAAAAGATCTATAACATTGGAAAAGATATGACTGTAAAAGGAGGAACAGCCTCTGATGTCTTAGACAATGTACCTGCTGTAAATATTGATCCTGAAGGAACTATTAGTCTTCGTGGAAATGAGAGTGTTCGTATCCTAATAGATGGTAAACCCTCTGAATTAATAGGTTTAAACGATGTAAATGCATTAAGACAGTTGCCTTCAGATGCTATAGAAAAAGTTGAAGTGATTACCTCTCCTTCAGCTAGATACGACTCAGAGGGAACAGCCGGAATTATAAATATTATATTGAGAAAAGGAAAAACAAGCGGTTTCAATGGTTCTGCAAACGCAACATTGGGTGATCCCAAAAATTATCAAACGGCGCTAAATTTGAATCTACGATCAAATAAAATAAATTTATTTTCAAATTTAAGTTACAATGATGGTGGTAGTCCTGGAATTTTTGACTCTAATATAACCTATTTAACAAATAAGATTATAGACAGTACAAGGATAGAAAATAGAGTTTATGACAGAAATAGAAAAAGTTTAAATGCTAATGTTGGTCTAGAATATTTTATCAATAAAAGTAGTTCTATCACTGCAAGTATTTTCTTAAAAGATTCAGACGAACAAAACATATCATCAAATACAATTAGCTCATTTGATGATTCAGACAATAATCTATACAATTCTATTCGAATTCAAGATGAACGTGAGAAAAGTAAAACATCACAGTTTTCTCTTAATTATGTAAATAACTTTAATAAAAAAGGACATCAATTAACCATAGATATTCAACATAGTGAAAATAGAGAGAACGAGTCTGCTGTTATTACAGATATCAATCCTGAAACAACTGCTACAGACAGATTTTCTGAAAAGCAGTTGATACAATCTGATTATATTTTACCCATTGGAGAAAATGCTCAATTTGAAATGGGATATCGTGGTAATTTTGAAAACTTAATTGCAGATTATGTAGTAATTGCTCCAAATTTGGACCCAAGATTTAATCCCTCTAATAAGTTAGATTTTGTCCAAAAAATAAATGCTTTTTACACGCAATTTGGAGATAAAGTAAACAATTTCACCTATCTATTGGGCATGCGAGTTGAAATGACTCAAATTGATATTAAATTGATAAATTCAAACCAAAATTTTAATAAAAAATACACCAATTTATTTCCAACAGCGAATATTGGTTATAAAATATCAAAAGAAAAAAGTCTTACTTTAGGCTACAACAGAAGACTGAGGAGACCACGTTCTAGAGCATTGAACCCTTTCGAGAACAGAGCAAGTGAAATACTATTTTACAAAGGAAATGTTAATTTAGATCCAACCTATTCAGACTCCTTCGATTTGGGGTATTTAAACAAATGGGAAAAACTAACTTTTAATTCATCTATTTATTATCAACATTCAACAAATAATATTGTTAGAGTTAATAGTCAAGAAATTAGGGTAATTAATGATAAAGAAACAAGTATTATAGTAAGAGTACCTATTAATCTAGCCTCAGAAGACCGGGTTGGTTTTGAGTTTACAACAAATTATACTGCCAACAATAGAGTAAAACTATCTGGTAGTTTTAACTTCTTTCAATTTGAGACAAAAGGAGAATACTCATACGATACAACCAATCCAATTACCAATACTACTAGTACAATTTCTCAAAATTTTGATGCTAAAAATACTTCTTGGTTTACCCGTTTTGATGCTAAAATAACATTTCCTTGGGAGATTCAATCACAAACTAGAATCTTGTACACAGGACCAAGAAATGATGCTCAAAGTGAGGTAGATGGTTTGCTTTCAGTGAATTTAGCTTTTAGCAAAGATCTTTTCAAAAGGAAAGCAACTCTTGTTTTAAATATTAATGATTTATTCAATTCAAGAAAATACAATTTCAAAAACTTTGCACCTAGTAAGGAAAATCCAACGAATATATCGGATCAAACGTATCAAAGAAGAATTCGTCAAATTTCTCTGAATTTTTCCTACCGATGGAATCAAAAAAAGAAAATAAAAAAAAGAAATTCTGATGAAATAAATGATTTTTAATGATTCTTTCAAATTATTCTTTGAACCTTATCTTGTCTTTAAGATGATTTTTCTCTAAAATTATTACCACAAAAAAAATCTCATCCAAAAAATTGAATGAGATTTGTATTTTTATTTTTTTTTAAAACTACTTTCCTTCAGCAGCTTTTTTAGCTTCATTTTTTAATTTCATGTTTTCCCAAATAGTTCCTCCAATCCAATAAGGTACTACAAATGTCAATAAGAAAATTAACAACCAAAAACCAGCTGTAAAAATAAACATAAATAAAACTAAACCTGAAAATTGTGAAAAATCTAACATTGTTTTGAATTGAAAAATTATTACCACAAAAATAATACTTATTTTTAAAAATCAACTATTAAAAAATAAATACTTTTCTAAAAATGACACTAATGAACTTCATCTAATCATAGTTTTTTGTAATTTTGTTTTATCTAAAATTTATATCATAATTATGAAATATAGAATTGAAAAAGACACTCTTGGACAAGTAAATGTTCCTGCAGATAAATATTGGGGAGCACAAACAGAGCGTTCTCGTAATAACTTTAAAATTGGTGATGCAGCATCTATGCCGCTTGAGATCGTATATGGTTTTGCTTATTTAAAAAAAGCAGCCGCATACACAAATGCAGATTTAGGTGTTTTAACTACAGAAAAAAGAGATTTAATTGCGAAAGTGTGTGATGAAATTTTAGCAGGTGAATTAGATGATCAATTTCCTTTGGTAATTTGGCAAACAGGTTCTGGTACTCAATCTAACATGAATGTTAATGAAGTAATTGCTAACAGAGCTCATGAAATTGCTGGAAAAATTATTGGTCAAGGAGAAAAAACAATACAACCAAATGATGACGTCAATAAATCGCAATCATCTAATGATACATTTCCAACAGGAATGCATATTGCGGCCTACAAAAAAATTATAAAAACTACAATTCCTGGTATCACGCAATTAAGAGATACCTTAAAAGCAAAATCAGAAGCGTTTAAAGATGTTGTAAAAATAGGGCGCACGCATCTAATGGATGCTACGCCATTAACATTAGGACAAGAATTCTCTGGTTATGTAGCGCAATTAAATTTTGGTTTAAAAGCATTAAATAATACGTTGGAACATTTATCTCAATTGGCTTTGGGAGGTACAGCTGTAGGTACAGGATTGAATACTCCAGCTGGATATGATGTTTTGGTTGCAAAATATATTGCTAAATTTACAGAAATGCCTTTTGTAACTGCTGAAAATAAATTTGAAGCTTTGGCTGCACATGATGCTCTAGTAGAAACACATGGAGCATTAAAACAGATAGCCGTTTCTTTAAATAAAATTGCCAATGATATTAGAATGATGGCTTCAGGACCAAGATCAGGAATTGGAGAGTTAATTATTCCAACAAATGAACCCGGAAGTTCTATTATGCCTGGAAAAGTCAATCCTACCCAAGCAGAAGCAATAACCATGGTTTGTGCACAAGTAATGGGAAATGACGTTGCTGTTACTATTGGTGGCACTCAAGGACATTACGAACTCAATGTTTTTAAACCTATGATGGCTGCTAACGTTTTACAGTCTGCTCAATTAATTGGAGACGCTTGCGTTTCTTTTGATTTAAATTGTGCTGTGGGTATCGAACCAAATCATGCAAAAATTACAGAATTAGTAAATAATTCTCTAATGTTAGTAACTGCTCTAAACACCAAAATAGGCTATTATAAAGCAGCAGAAATAGCAAATACTGCCCATGCAAACGGAACTTCTTTAAAAGAAGAAGCAGTGCGTTTAGGACATGTCACAAAAGAACAATATGATGAATGGGTGAAACCAAAAGAAATGACTAGCGGCTTAAAATAAAAAAATAAAGTTTAAAGTATCTAAAAAGCTGCATCCTCCATGCAGCTTTTTTGGCTAAATAAATTTCACTATATAAAGATAGATCTGCCTTTCCTAGGTTTTATATTTATAAAAATTTCTGAATAAGGTTACAATACATAAGTTTAAAAAAACTAAATGAAAAAAAAGTGAGATTTAGGGAGAAATTAGCTAAATTGATTCCATGAAAAAATACGCTTATCTATTTTTAAGAATCATTACAGTAGATTTATGTATGTTTGTCAATGTCAATTTAATCATTTTTTATGACTCAATTATTCATCAATATTAAAGAATTAGTTCAAGTCAGAGATGAGTCAGTAAAAAAAGTTTCTGGCTCTGAAATGAGTATTTTACCAACTATTAAAAATGCTTTTTTATTAATTAAAGACGAATTAATTTCTGATTTTGGCGCAATGAATGAACTCCCAAATTATTCTATTGATAAAACCATAGATTGTTCAGGTAGAATGGTATTTCCCTCATGGTGTGATTCTCATACTCATATTGTTTATGCAGATAATAGAGAACAAGAATTTAAGGATAGAATTAAAGGTTTTTCGTATGAAGAAATTGCCAATAATGGTGGAGGTATTTTAAATTCTGCAAAAAAGTTAAATAAAATTTCTGAGCAAGATTTATATCAACAATCTTCAAAAAGGTTGGAAGAAGTGATTTCTCTTGGCACCGGTGCGATTGAAATAAAATCTGGCTACGGACTGACCGTGAATGCTGAATTAAAAATGTTACGTGTCATTAAAAAATTAAAACAAAATTATGATATTCCAATAAAAGCAACTTTTCTAGGAGCACATGCAATTCCAAAAAAATTTAAAAACAATAAAGAAGGGTATATCCATCTAATAATTGATGAAATGTTACCTAAGATCGCGAATGAAAATTTAGCAGATTTTATAGATATCTTCTGTGAAACAGGTTATTTTTCTGTAACTGATACTGATAAAATTCTAACAGCAGCAAAACAATATAATTTAATTCCTAAAATACATGTAAATCAATTTAATAGCATTGGAGGTATTGAAATTTCTGCTAAACACAATGCGATATCTGTAGATCATTTAGAGATTTTATCCGCTAGAGATTTAGAAATTTTAAAAATTTCAAACTCAATTCCAGTTGTTCTTCCTTCTTGTTCTTTTTTTTTAAATATCCCTTATGCATCGGGAAGAAAGATGATTGACAATGGTTTAGCTTTGGCAATTGCTTCAGATTACAACCCTGGTTCTTCTCCGTCAGGAAACATGAATTTTGTTATCTCTACAGCTTGTATAAAAATGAATATAACACCAGAAGAAGCTATTAATGCTGCAACCATTAACGGAGCCTATGCAATGAATTTATCTCAAAAAGTGGGAAGTATTACAAAAGGGAAATTTGCGAACTTCTTTATCTCAAAAGAAATTCCTAGTTTTAATTTTATTCCATATAATTTTGGAAGTAGCTCAATAGAAACTGTTTATACAAAAGGAAAAAAACAATAAGTTAATAATACTTTTTAATTATTTTTTTAATTTCATAAAACGAATAACTTTTGAAAAAAGATTCTTGTTTTTTTCATTTTCATGATATCCATCACTATACTTTCCATATCCGTAACCATAACCATAACCATAACCGTAATTATTAGTAACAAAAAAATCATTTAATACGAAGCTAATATTAGTAACTTCTTTGTTTTTATATTTATCATCTATCATTTTCATCATTCCTTTTTCAGAATAATCTTGTCTAACCACATAAATAATTGCATCTGCATATTTAAATAACTCTAAAGCATCTGAAACTATTCCTACTGGAGGTGTATCAATAACAATATAATCATATCTTTCTTTGAGACTTTTAATCATTGAATCAGTAGTATCATTTAATAAAAGCTCTGAGGGATTGGGCGGAACTGGGCCGGACAAAATAATATCTAAATTTGGTATTTTACTAGAAATTATAGTTTCATCTAAAGTCTTTTGATTTATGAGGTGATTGACAACACCAGAGTCATTTGGTAAATCAAAATCGTCATAAATTTTTGGCTTTCGTAAATCTAAACCAATCAAAATTGTTTTCTTTCCACTCAAAGCAAAAACGGATGCCATATTGATAGAAATCATTGTTTTTCCTTCACCACTTACCGAAGATGTTACCAATAATGTTTTAGATTCAACTTTCTCAGCATTTTTAAACAAAAATTTAATATTGGTTCGAATAGCTCTAAATGACTCTGAAACAGAAGATTTCGGCTTAGTATAAACTGCCAGATTATGATTGTCTGTATTTTTACCAACAACTCCAAGAACAGGAATAACATAATTATTTTGAATTTCTTCAACAGAATGAATTTTATTGTCTAATAGCTCTCTAACAATGATGAAAAAAAACGGAATAATACACCCTAACATTAAACCAACTAAATAATTAAATTGTTGATTTGGGTAATTAGGCTCTTCGCCCAAATCTTTCGCTTTATCAATTATTTTAATATCCGATATATTGGCAGCAATTGCTGTACCAGCCTCATAACTCTTCTGTTTTAGATAGTTGTAATTCGCTTCCGAAATTTCAAAATTTCTTTGATATTTTAATAATCCTTGCTCTCTTGATGGCAATTGTTTTAATTTGGAATTAGAAATTAAAAGTCTTTTCTTTAACTTATTGATTTTATCGTCATTTATGAATTTTAAATTTACTATGTTTTCGATTAAATTATTTTTAACAGTAGCAATCTCAGTATTCAAAACCCTCAACCCTGGATAGCTTTCTGTGACCATCGATTTTAATCGCAATCTTAAAGTTGACTTTTGAATTAGAATTGTAATCCCTTCAGCTATTTTTGTATCTTGAATTTTAATTAAAGCAGGCACAGGAATACCATCTACATATTGATTGTGTGTTAAAATATAAATTTTTAATTTTTTTAAGTAATTGTTATATTCTGTTAGCTCCTTTTTCTGTTTTTCTAGTTCAAGTATTTCGTCATATAACTGAGAACCCTCAAGAGATAAATCAAAAATATTATAACGCTCTTTATAAATTCCGATCTCCTTTTCTATTTTATTTAAACTATCTTTTTCTATTGCAAAAAGTTCGTCAATATACTTTTTAGTATTGATGGCATATTGTATCTTTTGCTCCTGTTTATCTTCACCAAGTATTTTTACAGTTGCGTTTAAATAATCTACGATTCTATTTTTATTGGGCCCGCTCATAGAAAGTGATAAAAGAGAAGCTGCGTCGGTAATTTCTTTTACACTTATATCTTTGAATGCGCCAACTGTATCATCGAAATCCTGAAAACTAATAAAATAAATTTTTCCAATTTTCAATAAATTATTTTTTTGAAGAGAAAAATTTAAAAAAGGAGTTTCAATAACTTCATCTATGTCAAACTCCTTTGAAAAACTAGGTTTTGAAGATGAATATTTAGAAATAATATTTGTATCATAATTTATCAAATTATCTGGCTCATCACTATTAAAATCAAAAGATAATTTAAAAGTATTCTTCCCTACAATTTCTATTTTTAAAAGTTTATTTAGTAATTGTGGTTTATCTGTTTGCAGCTTAACTGTAAAAGGTGTGTGCCCATATATATCCTCATTTCTGTACTCACCTTCTTTGAGATAGCTTACAAAAAAACTTGTTTTTTTAACTACTTTTTCATTGTGGGATCTAGAATTTAAAATTACCTTAATGCTTTCTATTTCATCGCTTGCTCCTCCCCAATTAAAAGCAATATTAGTACCCGTAGAAAACAATGGGTTATTCTCTTCTTTTATAGAAATTATAGTGCTTAACGTATATTTTTTTTGTTTGTAGCCATTCAAGAAATTGGCTATAATTAAAGCAGTAAGGATCGTTATAGAAAAAAGTTTCCAATATGATATTAATTTTAAAATATAAAATCTTAAATCTATATGATCTTTAGCATTTGGTATCTTAAAATTTTTTTTATAATTCATAAAGACTATAAGTTTCTGGCTAAAATAAAAGTAGAAGTTAATAATGTAAAGATTGATATTACTGTTGAAAGAGTCTGTAAACCAGTAGTTCCAGTACCCCAAGATTTTTGTTTTAAGGGAATGACATTAATAATATCGTTAGATTTAATATAAAAAACATCTGAGTTAAAAGCATTTATATCTGTTAAATCAATAAGAAACTTTTCAGTACCCGAAATTGAATTTCTTATCACTTCTACTTTCTTTCTATTACCAACAATTGAAATATCACCGGAGTTTGCAATTGCATCAATAATAGAAACTTTGTTTTGAAAAACTACTTTTAACCCAGGTTCTGAAACTTCTCCAATAACAGTATATCGAATACCCGATAATTTAACTGACACAAAAATATCTTCACTATTTTTTATAAACTTCTTTAATTTTTTTTCAATTTTTTTTCTAACTTCCGTGGTGGTGTATCCCAAAACATTTATTGTTCCTAAAATTGGCATTCTTATATTGCCATAAATATCAATACTATAATCTGAAAGGTAACCGTTTTCTATTGAATAATTTTGATTTCTAGAATTTTGCTTGTTAAAAATTGCAACTAACTTTTCCTCATTAGAAATAATATCAATATTCAATAAGTCATCAACTTGTAATTTGTATGGAATATCATTTATTCTTTTTAATTCTTTTTTCTGAATTGGATTTCCTTGTAAATAAATTAAGTCTTTACCAGAGACACATGAAAAAAGAATAAAGAATAATATGAATAGTAAAAAATACTTTTTCATTTTCATTTTATTTTTATCTTCAATAATTACAAATACACTTTTTAAAAGTGGTGTGCTATAATTTTGTTTTATTTTCGTATTTTATTAAAATATGAGCTTTAGAATCATCGAGTATATAAAATTTCTTTCAAAATCTTCAAATCAGCATGGGGTGCATTCTCCTTTTGTATATAATATAGTAACGCACTGTTTTTATAAAAAAATAAATCTCAATCAATTGGCGATTTTTTCAAACATTAAAAAACAAATATTAAATTCTAAAAAAACGATTCTAGTTAATGATTTAGGTTCTGGTTCTAGAATTTTGAAAACAAATAAACGGGAGATATCTAAGATAGGAAAAATAGCTGGCATTTCAAAAAAAAAGGCAGCTATATTAATTCGCTTGGTTGACTATTTTAAGCCCTCAAATATTTTAGAAATAGGTACCTCTGTTGGTTTAAGTACTTCTGCTATTAAAATTGGTAATGATAAATCTAACATTACCACACTAGAGGGATGTCTGGAAACAAGTAAAATAGCCGAAAATTTATTCAAAGAGCAAAAATTTAATAATATTCATATAATTACCGGTGATTTTAAAGACACCATCAAAAAAGCAATAAAAGAGAAGCAATTTGATTTTATTTATTTTGATGGAAATCATACAAAAAAAGACACCTTAAAATATTTTAAAGATTGTTTATTCACAATAAAAAATGAATCTATTTGGGTTTTTGATGATATTTATTTGAATCAAGAAATGAAACAAGCTTGGTCTGAAATAAAAAAACATCCAAAAGTTAGGGTTACTGTTGATATTTTTCATTGGGGAATCGTATTTTTTAAAAAAGGACAAGCTAAAGAACATTTTAAGATCAGAGTTTAACAATTTTTTAGAAAATAATCGTTGTAACTTTGAACTCTTCAATCTTGAAACTCAAAAAAAATGAAAATATATACAAAAACAGGCGATACTGGTACCACTGCTCTTTTTGGAGGAACAAGGGTTAAAAAATACAATTTACGGATTGAAAGTTATGGAACCGTAGATGAACTTAATTCATATATTGGTTTGATAAAAGACCAAGATATTAGTGATATTAATAAAAGCTATTTACTACAAATCCAGAATGAATTGTTCACATTAGGAGCAATGCTTGCAACTCCTCCTGAAAAAGAAACACTGAAAAGTGGAAAACAAAGATTAAATATTCCGAAAATTGATGAAACTTCAATTCTATCTTTGGAAAAAAAAATAGATAAAATAGATGAAGAGCTTCCTCAAATGACACATTTTATTCTTCCTGGTGGTCATCAAGCTGTGTCATTCTGTCACATAGCAAGATGTGTTTGTAGGCGCGCTGAACGATTATCTGTAGAACTGAATGATCAAGAAAAAATTAATACCAATATAATTATATACTTAAACCGTCTTTCTGACTATCTTTTTATGTTGGCACGAAAATTGTCTAAAGACCTATTAGTAGAGGAAATTAAGTGGATTCCCGAAAAAAAATAATAAGTTCTTTTTTTATCGATTTTGTTAATTTATAAATTTTATTTCACAATTAAAACATTGATTTTAAGCAGGTAATGAAATTTAAACGTTCAATAACAGTAAATTTCATAAAAAAGACTTGCATAATTGCGTAAAAAAATTATTTTTGCACAAAATAAACAACAAGAAATGTATTGGACGTTAGAATTAGCATCTTATTTAGCAGATGCACCTTGGCCAGCAACCAAAGATGAGTTAATAGATTATGCTATTAGAACTGGAGCTCCTTTAGAAGTAGTAGAAAATCTACAAGATATTGAAGATGAGGGAGATTCATATGACTCAATTGTTGAGATTTGGCCAGATTATCCAACCGAAGATGATTATCTTTGGAATGAGGATGAATATTAAATACAGCAAAAATATAAAGTCTCTAAAGAGGCTTTTTTTTTTTCATGTATTCGAAAACATTTCTTTTAGCAAAATAAAAATTGAATCTCAATTGAAATAACACAGTTACGTAAGTAACTGAAAAAACATATAAAATGAATATTTTAAATTCAGTTATTAAACTTTTTGTGGGTGATAAGCAACAAAAGGATTTAAAAGGATTACAACCAATAGTAACAGATGTAAAAAAATTCGAAATCGAATTTTCTAAACTCTCTAATGATGAACTTCGAGAGAAAACAATCGCGTTTAAAAATAAAATTAAATCTGCTACAAAAGAGTTTAATGATCAAATTACTGCTTTAGAAATCGAAGCAAAAACAGCAGAAATAGATCGTCAAGAAGACATTTACTCTGAAATAGACACTTTAAAAGATAAAGCGTATACAATTTCTGAAGATACCCTAATTGAAATTATGCCAGAAGCTTTTGCCGTGGTAAAAGAAACGGCAAAACGTTTTGTTGAAAATGAAGAAATTGAAGTTACTGCAACTCCTTACGATAGAGAATTATCTGCAGAAAGAGAAAATATTACTTTAGAAAATGATAAAGCATTTTGGGCTAATTCTTGGGACGCAGCTGGAAAACCCGTTACTTGGGATATGGTTCATTACGATGTACAATTAATTGGTGGTTCTGTGCTCCATCAAGGAAAAGTTGCAGAAATGATGACTGGTGAAGGAAAAACATTGGTTTCTACTTTACCTGTTTATTTAAATGCATTGACAGGAAATGGGGTTCACTTAGTTACTGTAAATGATTATTTAGCAAAGCGTGATAAAGCATGGATGGGACCAATTTTTGAATTTCACGGTTTTACTACAGACTGTATCGATTACCATCAACCAAACTCTGATGCTAGAAGAAAAGCATACAACGCAGACATTACCTACGGAACAAATAATGAGTTTGGATTCGATTATTTACGTGATAACATGGCGAGTTCTAAAGATGATCTAGTTCAAAGAGCACCAAATTATGCCATTATTGATGAAGTAGATTCTGTTTTAATTGATGATGCTAGAACTCCGTTAATAATCTCAGGAGCAGTTCCACAAGGAGACAGACACGAATTCAACGAATTAAAACCTCTAGTCGCTGATCTAGTTACTTTACAAAAACAACATTTGGTGGGTGTTTTAGCAGAAGCTAAAAAATTAATTAAAGAAGGTGATGACAAAGAAGGTGGATTCTTATTGTTAAGAGTTTATAGAGGTTTGCCAAAAAACAAAGCTTTAATTAAGTTTTTATCACAAGAAGGGATAAAACAAATCTTGCAAAAAACAGAAAATATCTATATGCAAGACAACAACAAGTTAATGCCAGAAGTTGATAAGGACTTATGGTTTGTTGTTGAAGAAAAAAATAATCAAATTGATTTAACAGATAAAGGAATTGCAGATTTATCTAAAAAAACAGCAAATGAAAACTTCTTTGTTCTACCAGATATTGGAGTTAAAATTGGTAAAATTGATGCTTCAGAAATTACTTCTGAAGAAAAGGCTTCTCAAAAAGAAGAACTGTACAAAGACTTCAGTATCAAAAGTGAACGAATTCATACAATGAATCAACTTTTAAAAGCATATACTGTTTTTGAAAAAGATGTTGAATATGTTGTAATGGAAAATAAAGTAATGATCGTTGACGAGCAAACTGGACGTATTATGGACGGTCGCCGATATTCAGATGGGTTACACCAAGCAATTGAAGCAAAGGAAAATGTTAAAATTGAAGATGCAACTCAAACTTTTGCTACAGTTACATTACAAAATTACTTTAGAATGTATAGAAAACTGTCTGGTATGACAGGAACTGCTATTACTGAAGCTGGTGAATTGTGGGAAATCTACAAATTAGATGTCGTAGAAATACCAACAAACAAGCCTATTCAAAGAAACGACGAAGAAGATTTAATCTATAAAACAGCCCGTGAAAAATACAATGCTGTTATTGACGACATTGTTAAATTAGTAGCTGAAAAAAGACCTGTTTTAGTTGGTACTACTTCAGTAGAAATATCTGAATTATTAGGTAGAATGTTACAAATGCGTAAAATTCCTCACAATATTTTAAATGCTAAATTACACAAACGTGAAGCTGATGTTGTTGCTGAAGCTGGTAAACCTGGTATCGTGACAATTGCAACAAATATGGCAGGTCGTGGAACGGATATTAAATTATCTGAAGAAGTTAAAAATGCTGGAGGTTTGGCAATTATTGGTACTGAAAGACATGATTCTAGACGTGTAGATAGACAACTAAGAGGACGTGCAGGTAGACAAGGAGATGTTGGCTCTTCTCAGTTTTATGTAGCTTTAGATGACAACTTAATGCGTTTGTTTGGTTCTGAAAGAATTGCCAAAATGATGGATCGAATGGGCTTAAAAGAAGGCGAAGTAATACAGCATTCTATGATTACCAAATCGATTGAAAGAGCGCAAAAGAAAGTTGAAGAAAATAATTTTGGAATCAGAAAGCGTTTGTTAGAATATGACGATATCATGAACTCTCAACGTGAATTTGTGTACCAAAGAAGACGCCATGCGCTAGACGGTAAACGTCTACAAGTAGACATTGCAAATATGATTTATGATACATGTGAGTCTATTATTATTCAAAATAAAGCTGCAAAAGATTTTCAAAATTTCGAATTCGAATTGATTCGTTTTTCGTCTATAACTTCGCCTTTTACTGAGGAAGAATTTGAAAAATTATCTGAAAAAGAAATTACAAACAAATTATATGATTTTGTTGCTGAACACTATAAAAACAAAATTGAAAGAAATGCCGTCTTAGCTTACCCAGTTATAAAAGATGTATTTGAAAATGAAGGTGATAGATACGAACGCATAGTGGTACCTTTTACAGATGGCATTAAGTCTTTACAGGTAGTTACCAACTTAAAACAAGCCTATGAAAGTGAAGGGAAAAGTTTAATTACAGACTTTGAAAAAAACATTACTCTAGCCATTATTGATGAAAACTGGAAAGATCATTTACGTAAAATGGATGATTTAAAACAGTCTGTTCAAAATGCATCTTATGAACAAAAAGATCCATTATTAATTTATAAATTTGAAGCTTTTGAATTGTTCAAAATCACTGTTGACCAAATAAATAGAGAAGTGCTATCTTTCTTGTTTAAAGGAGAATTACCTGCACAAAATAGAAATCAAATCTCTGAAGCACGAAAACAAAAAAGAGAACGTGTAAGCACAAGTAAAGCAACTGTTCAAAATACTTCAGAGCAAGCAATCCAAAACTCTAGACAGCAAGAACCGGTTGAAACTGTTGTGAGAGAGCAACCTAAAATTGGAAGAAATGAGCGAATTACAATTAAAAATGTAATGAGTGGTGAAGAAAAAGAAGTGAAATTTAAACAAGCAATTCCTTTGATTGAAAAAGGAGAATGGGTACTCGTTCATAAATAATATATTTTATGTAACTGAGTATACTACTTCATTAAATTCTTAATGAATAGAGCTCTCAATAGTCTACAAAGTAAAATTAAATACAAAAAACCCGTTTAGAAAATTCTAAACGGGTTTTTTAATAAAAATATCAATTATTTTATTCTTTTAAAAACTTTGTTGTAAAAGATCCATCTTTAGACGAAACTCTTACTAAATATAATCCACTAGATAATTCATCAACATATACATTTTCTAAATTTGAATTAAATGCTTTTAGCTTTTTACCAATTAAAGAATAAATTTCAACCTTTTCAAGAGTTCTTAGTGGTGAATCTATGTATAAAATACTTTTAACAGGATTTGGAAAGAACCTAACCGACTGCATTAATATATGGTCTTCTACATTTAACGAACAGTCATCACCCACCGTATATGATAAATATTTTGTTACGGCCAATCCACCAGCAAAAGCAAATTTACAGGCATAACGAATGGTTTCTCCATTAGTAAAACCGCTAATTGTTTTGGTAAACTTTTTCCCTCCTGCATTATTCATTTGAATTTCTCCAAAAGGAGTTTGTCTCCATAAGTAAGCAACAACACCTGATTTATCTGCGTCTAACAACTCAAAAGTAAACTTCACATCAGTTCCTATTGTTTCAAAATTATAGGAATATCCGGAAGCAAAAGCTCCTTGTTGGGCCTCTCCACTTTCACCTGAACAAGATGAATTTGTATCCTCATTTGTTGTAGCTTGAATACTAATTGGGTTATTAGAGGCCAGGTTACCAGTTAAATCTTTAGCGATTGCATTGAAAGTATATGAAGTTTCAGGATTTAAATTATTGATGATTAAAGAGGTTTCAGCACCAGAATCTCCTTTTATATCCTGTGAGTTCGAACCAATGGAAACAGTATACAATACAGAACCTGAATCATCAGTTGCATTTAGTAAAATTTCAACAGATCTAGAAGTTACATCTCCAATTGTAGCTGTAAAATTCTCAGGAGCGTCTGTATCTGAATTACTTCCAGAACAATTATCACCTACCACATAACTCACATATTTTGTAGCAGACAAACCTCCAGCAAAAGCAAACTTACATGCATAACTTATTGTATCACCAATTGTAAAACCACTGATAGTTTTAGAAAAAGTTAAACCTGAAACTTGTTCCATTTGAGTTTCTCCAAAAGGTGATTCTTTCCATAAATAAGCAACAACACCAGACTTATCTGTGTCCAATAATGTAAATGAAATTACTACACTGTTACCAATCGTCTCATAAACAACCTCGTAGCCTGTAGAAAAGCTTCCTTGTTGCGCATCAGAAGATGTTACTGTACAAGATCTTTTCTCAGAAACAGTAACATTGACAATTTCTGAAGTAGTTTTTGCACCGTTATTATCTGTTGCAACCGCGGTAAGTTGATGATTCCCAATACTTGCCCCACTCCAAGTAAATTCAAAAGAATCAGTAGTATCTTCTCCAATTTTTGTATCTCCGCTATAGAATTCTACCAACGCAACGCTACCATCTAAGTCACTAGTTATTGTTGAAATAGTAATGTCGTCATTTTCTCTAAAAGCAGCTCCATCTGATGGAGAAGTAATAGAAATTGATGGACTTGAATTCCCGGTTGAAGAAACAATAATCAAAACATCTGAAGAGTCTTCATAGGTGCCGTCACTAATTGTTAATTTACACTTATAAACCCCTTCAACAAGGTTAGAGACTGATGGAGAAACAGATTTGTTATCACTAAAAGTGATGGTAGACGGACCATAAATCTGTTCCCAACTATAAGTAATAGTCTCCCCTTCTGGGTCTTTACTTAAACTTCCATCTAAAACAGCGGTAGTATTTGGTAACGTAACCACTACATTTTGTCCTGCATCTGCAACAGGAGGCACATAACTTAAAGGACTATTGTAGGCGAATGTCATTCTACCTAAGTTAAATTCTCCATCTACAATAAATAACCTTAGTTTTTTTACTCCTTTGTTTAGCTCAATATTTGAAACTGTTTTTGTAGCCCAATTATCCCAATCGTTTGAGTTTGGGACAGAGATGTCTTGACTTATTTTTTTTCCATCAATTTCAAAATAAAAAGGACCTCCTCCACTTGAGTTCCCAGAAGCATATCTAAAACTCATATCGTACTTCCCGGCAGTTTGAACATCTATGGTATATTCCATCCATTCTCCTGCTCCTATCCAACCGATAACAGCTCCTTCTTGATTATTCGTAATTGCATCTACATACTCATCGGTTCTAAAATCTCCATCATTACCAACTGAAGTATCTACATAAGTAATATTTTGACCCAATCCTCCTTCAAATGTATCATAAAATCCAGCTTCAATAACACCCGGAATTGAAATCGGACTTCCTGAATAAGGAACCTGTTCACCAACTTGAACATTCACAATATTGGTGACATTAAATTGATCATTTATATAAACTTTTGCGTAAAACCCATGACAACCTAGGGTTATATTTTCTGCTCTAAAATTATAGGGAGCTGAAGTAACCTCACCCATAGAGGTTGTTCCATCAAAAAACTCAACCTTGGTAACACCAGCACCAGTAATCGCTGCCGATAGCTGAACGCTTCCGCCAGAGTATGCTTGATTGAAATCTGATGATAAAATACCTGAAGCAACGATGTCTCTGTTAGTTGCCATTGTATTTGCAGGCACTGTTAATTGAAACCCATCAGAATAAGTTACTGTAATTTCTGAATCCGAATAATTATGAGCTACATAAGTAGTTTCATCATTTTGTTTAAAAACGGACGCAATAGGATAATCTGCCGTAATTGAAGCATCTACAACACCCATAGCATTAACAGAATGTAACCAATGGTAGGTTTGTGCGTCAGAAATACCGAACTTTAGATTTCTTTCTGGATACGCATTGTATAAATTTACGGCTTCTTGTGGATTGGTAAAAGATAAATATTTCCAGTAGGTATCATGCCACAAATTATCATTATTTTCTTTACTTAATACCCCTGTATTTGTTGAAATTTCATTCCATAAATTTTTAGAATACTCTTGATTGTGGGCTAAATAGAAAGAACCACCATGTATTGGGTACATTTCTATACCATATGAAGCTGCAATATCTGAAGTCCAAAATGTTCCATTATCATAAGAATTACCCCAGACTCTAGAAACCAAACTATATTGCTGATTCGATGAAAAATTACGATCATAAACATCAAACCAATATTCTTCGATAGCGGTTTGTTCTGTAGTATAAATATAAATTCCTAAATCTCTAATAGAAATATTCTCTGTAATGGTTCCCCAATGAATTAATGAAGATGCAAATTGCATACTTTCTGAAGTAGATTCTTGATCATTTCCCTGAGGGAAACTTGCAAAACCATTGGCCCAACTATGCCCTGCATAAGGGCTGAAATTTCTTAAAAATGGAAATTTTGTATCATTTCTATCAGTAGAAGCTGCATCTCTAATTAAAATATTAATCATCTCTCCCCATTTTGTAGACCATCCAGGCTCAAATTGCTCCATAAAAGCAGCTGCATGAATAAAATATCCCCAATGAAAATGGTGATCATTTATGTTGCTATCTTGACCATGACCTGCAGGATATCCTAGCATCGTAGACCAAGTACTATTGTAATAAAATAAAAAAGCAACTTCACCTGATTGATAGGTTAACCAATCCTCTAAACGTTCTTTTACAGTTGCAATCATTTTATCTCTTGCTTCTATATTACCCGTCTGATCTGCAATTCTAGCTGTTTGAACCAAACGATTCATTACCTGTCCTTCATTGTAAGAATCTGTCCAAGTTGCTAAACCATCATTTTCGATTTGAGAAATTTTTAGTTCCATTTCAGAAGGACTAAATCCGTCGCTATAATTTGCTAAGTAGGGTATTGTAGGTAGAATTCCTTTAAAGGTATTTTGAACCGTAAAACTATTCCCTTCTAGCATTTTTAATTCTCCTCTCACAGAACCATATGTATATGAACTTGGTACTGGAGAATTTGAAGTTAAATTGTACCATTGGTGGGGTAATAAACCCAATAGCATATTAGAATTTGAACCTTCTTTTACATCTGGTACTACATTAAAAGTTGTTTTTAAAATAGAATTGCTTTCGTTATAATTCCATGAAGTTGTTGTATTGGCAGGAAATACATACGCATATTTTTTTAATTCTTGTGCGACTCCATTTACATTGCTGGTATTTTGAGGTAACATAGCCATAGACCAGTAGTTTTGACCATTTAAAGAGGATCTATATAAATTACCTGATGAAGACCACGTACTTCCAGAAGGTGCATAAAAAATAAAATCTTGATTGTCGGAAGCATTTTCTATGATTAATACCTCATTAGAAATGGTAACGTTACCAGAATTAATTTTAATTTCTACCACATCATCATTGTCTTTTTCAAAATATAAAAAAGGCATACCAATACCAGAAGTCGCTTTTAGTTCGTGTGCATTGTCTTTCCAGTTCATTGTAACTGTCCAATCTGAAAAATCAGATACAGTAGCTTTTGAAGTATTTAACCCTTCTAAACCAACTTCTATAGGAGCAGAATCTCCAATAACACCTGAAGGAATGTAAGTAACGATTAAACCTGTGTTAGTAGTTTTCATAGTCATTGGATAATTGAATAAATTATCTGCATGGTTTTCTTTGACCAATTTAGACCACCAATCATTTGTCGGCACTGGTTTTCCTTGGGCATTTCCTGATAATTGTGGAGCACCAGAAGGATACTTATTTCTACCAGCGCTATCTGCACCGGGATGTGAATTGGTGTAACTACCGTTTCCCAAAGAAGTTACTTGAGCTGAAATCGATATACTAAAAATGACAAATAAAAATGAAACTCTTTTAAGCATTGATGTGTTTTTTTTTTTTTTATTAAATTAAAAATATTATTCCCAATATTAAATAAATATTTATAGAGTAAACAATAAACTACCACAACAAAAAACATACATAACCAAACTAAGAATCTTTATAGAGGTAAAGATAAATTATTTAAAAACATATAGTTATCCTGTAAAACAGCCTTTAAATTCAGCTATAAATTAGTAAAAACAAAGTAAAGTTGTTGTATGGTTATTGCATAATAATAATAATAATAATAATAACGGTAAATAAATTATTGAATACTAGCTTAAAACTAATTGTAGTTTTTATAATTCTTTTAAGACTGTAATCTTATAAAAAAAAAGTTTGATCTAGATTATTCATTTTTCTGTAATTGATAAAAATATCTCTTCCAAACTATAGATATAAACTATTATTTAATAAGAATATAAAAAATCTAATAATATAGATTTCAAATGAGATTGATCAATAAAACAAATAAAAAACCCATTTTAAACTAATAAAATGGGTCTTATAAAATAATTTTAGGATATTTAAAACAAAGTATCCATCTGCAAATAGTGCAAAAACTCTTTTCTAGTTTCTTTCTCTTTGAATTTTCCACCAAACTCAGAAGTTACCGTAGAGCTTTCAATATCTTTTATTCCTCTAGAATTTACACACAAATGTTTTGCATCAATTACGCAGGCAACATCATCTGTTCCTAGTGCTTCTTGCAGAGCTTGGACGATTTGCATCGTTAACCGCTCTTGTACTTGAGGTCTTTTTGCAAAATACTCTACAATTCGGTTCATTTTAGACAAGCCAATTACTTTACCATTAGATATATAAGAAACGTGTGCTCTCCCAATAATTGGCAATAAATGATGCTCACAGGTAGAATACACAACAATGTTCTTCTCTACCAACATTTCACCATAATTATAATTATTCTCAAAAGTAGATGCCTTTGGCATATTTAAAGGGTTCAACCCCATAAATAATTCATTTACAAAAGCTTTGGCAACCCTCTTGGGGGTTCCTTGAAGACTGTCGTCCTCTAGATCCATTCCTAAAGTATGCAATATTTCTTTTACATTTTTTTGGATTCTGTTAATTTTCTCTTCATCAGAAATATCAAATGCATCTGCCCTCAATGGATTTTGAGCAGAAGTTGCTGCATGGTTTTCTCCGATTTCGTCTATTCTTTCGTCATTCATTTTGCTGTTCAGTTCAAACATTTCATTCTTTATTAAGTTGCAAATTTACGAGTTTACATCGTATTAATATATATATTTTATAAATTATAGTTATGACTCTATAAATTTCCCCAGTTAAGAAAGATCTTAATAATCTGGTCTTGTTGCTGTTTTATTTTAATTGCTGAACCAATTCAGCTAAAGAATAATTCGTAAGTTCACCTGAAATCATATTTTTTAAAGAGAATAGATTGTTTTCTACTTTAGAAACAACAAATTGTATCTCTCTATTCGTTACATACTTCCATTGACGTTTTTGTTGCTTATTGCTTAGACCTAGATCTGGATAAAATTCAGATTTTATATTATTTTCTCGCAAAATCTTGATTGCTTTCATTATTAGAAGATCTGAAGTTTCGTTAAAATTTAAGAAAATAACTTTTGGCTTTGGTAAATCATCTGTTTTAAACAAGCCTAATTCTTCAAGAACTAAATAAATTCTGTCCAAACCAAAAGAAATTCCAACTCCAGAAACATCTTTCAATCCAAATATACCTGTTAAATCATCATATCTTCCACCACCACCAATAGAACCCATTTTTACTCCTTTTGGTGCAGACACTTCAAAAATTGCTCCTGTGTAATAATTTAAACCTCTTGCCAGGGTTACATCTAACTCTAAACTAGCAGTTTCTAAACCAAGTTCTGCAATAGAATTTATTACAAAACGCAATTCATCTACCCCACTTTTTCCTTCGCTAGAGTCAGCCAACATCTTTTCTAAAGACGCTAGTTTTTCTGAATTAGAACCTGTAAAATTAAAAAGAGGGTCAACTTTCACTATTGCATCTTCAGGAATTCCTTTAGCAATCATTTCTTTCACAACACCTTCTTTACCAATTTTATCTAACTTATCCAGAGCAACTGTAAAATCAATAAGTTTATCTTGAGCACCAATAACCTCTGCAATCCCAGAAAGTATTTTTCTATTGTTTATTTTAATGGTTGTTCCTGCTAACCCTAATTTAGTGAAAACAGTATCATACAATTGAACAAGTTCTACTTCTTGCCATAATGATTTACTCCCAACAACATCTGCATCACATTGAAAAAATTCTCGAAAGCGGCCTTTTTGAGGTCTGTCTGCTCTCCAAACAGGTTGCACTTGATATCTTTTAAAAGGAAATGTAATGTCGTTTTGATGCTGAACAACATATCTAGCAAAAGGAACAGTTAAGTCGTAACGCAATGCTTTTTCAGAAATTTGTGGGGTTAATTTTAAACTGTCTTTTTCTAGTCGAAATTTTTCATCAGTTTTTGCTAAAAAATCTCCAGAATTCAAAATCTTAAAAATAAGTCTATCGCCTTCTTCACCATATTTACCCATTAAAGTTGAAGCGTTTTCAAAACTCGGAGTTTCTATCGGTTGAAATCCAAAGATTTCAAAAGAAGTTTTAATGGTATTCATAATAGACGAACGATTTGCTACCTCTATTGGTGAAAAATCTCTTGTTCCTTTGGGAATACTTGGTTTCATCATAAACAGTGTTCAGTTATCAATGATCAGAGATCATTTTTATTTTATCAGTAAACGATTTTCAAAAATAGCACTCTAGAAAACCTGTTGAACTGTGAAAGCACAAATATCGTAAAAAAGTTATACTTTCTAAGAAGTTGTAACGGTTTTATTTCTTCTTCTTAAACTATATAAGGAAGCGTTTAACTCAAATCCTAGCAGTAAAATTATAGCGTTTAACCACACAAATAACATTAAAATTAAAAGGGTACCAATAGAGCCATACAATTGGTTGTATTGTGCAAATTTCACAACATAAATACCAAACAAATAAAAGGTAAACAAAGAAACTACTGTTGTTAAAATTGCACCAGCAGAAAAAAACTTTGTTTCTTTTCCTTGTGTGGTTCCATATCTAAAAAGTAAAGAAACAATTGTAAAAAGCATCACTAAAAAAAGGGCATTTTTACCCAAATAGAATAAATTTAAATCACTTGTATTTAACCAACCTGCTTCATCTATTTTAGACAATGCTACTTGATAGAGTATTAGGGAGGTTATGGTGACTATTAAAAATAGAGACATTAATAAGGAAACCCCTAAAGAGACAAAATACGCTCTAAAAACGTTTCTTACATCTGTTACATGATAGGAGTATTCGAAACCTCCAAAAATTGCATTGACACCATTTGTCATTAAAAAAATAGAGACTATAAAACCAAAAGAAAGCAAACCTCCGTATTGATTGTTAATAATATCTACTAAAACCGTATTTACAGCTTCAAAAGTTTGAGGGGGTAAAATTTCTTTGATAAAGGAGAACAAGCCATCTTGAAAACCCTCAATTGGTATGTATGGAATTAATGTTAAAATAAAAAGCATGAATGGAAAAACAGCCATAAAAAAACTAAAAGCAATACCTCCTGCTCTTGTTGTTAAAGCACCTTTTAAAATACCGATGCTATACATTTCTACAACATCATACAAAGACATTCCATTTAAACCTGGGATTTTAATTTTTTTTCCAAAAGATACCAAAACATTTAGAATTGGTACTTTTCCAAGCTTATTTTCTATTTCTTTGGTCATTAATTATTCTATATTGATCTTGAAATCATTTAACAATCCAGCTATATTTTCTTTGCAATACTTCCCTCCTTTTAGTTTGTTATGATTTGGGTTTATATTAAAATTAAAAGCAGTTCTAAAATCTGATTTTTCTATGTTAGAGCTTTCAAAAAGAGCACCCCTTAAATCACAATTCGCAAAAACAGAATTTGTCAAAACTGTTTCTGTAAAATCTACATCTTGTAAATTACAATTTAAAAATTGTGTTGAAGGAATTTTTAATTGAAAAAAAGAAGAGAAATTTAATTGACAATCCTTGAATGAAAATTGCAATAAGAAAGGATCGCATTCATTAAATTTTACACCTATCATTTTGCAATTTATAAAATGAACCTCTTTAAAGGCTGAAGACTTTATAAGGGCGTTGCTAAAATTACAATCGATAAACTCAGTTTCTACAAACTGAATATTTGAGGCATGTGTGTTTTCAAAATTACAATTGGTAAAGGTGCAATTATCATATTCACCTTTCTTAATTTTAGTTTTACTAAAATCAATTTTCACATATTCTTTACTATCAAAGTGGTTGTCCATACATAAATATTTTATACCCTACGGCTAAGATCTTACATTGCTTTTAAACTCAGGTCTAAGTTACAAACGGAATGAGTAAGGGCCCCGGAGGAAATAAAATCGACTCCACATGCTGCATATTTTTTGATGGTCTTTTCTGTAATACCACCAGAAGATTCTGTTAAACAACTACCTCCAATCAATTGTACCGCTTTTTTTGTGTCTTCAAAATTAAAGTTATCAATTAGAATTCTGTACACACCCTCATTAGAAAGAATTTCCTTGATTTCGTCAATGCTTCTTGCTTCTACAATTATTTTAATATCAATATTTTTCTCTGCTAGATAGTTTTTTGTTTTGGAAATTGCTTGTGAAATACCGCCAGCAAAATCAATATGATTGTCTTTAATCATTATCATGTCATAGAGGGCAAAACGGTGGTTGACACCGCCTCCTATTTTAACAGCCCATTTTTCTAATGCCCGAATGCCCGGGGTAGTTTTTCTTGTATCTAAAATTTTAGTTTTTGTTCCTTTTACTAAATCAACAAAATAGGCAGTTTTAGTCGCAATTGCTGACATTCTTTGCATCGCGTTTAAAACCAATCTTTCTGCCATTAAAATAGATTGAGAACTGCCTGAAACATGAAAAACAACATCACCAACAACCACATTATCTCCATCATTTATATGAGTTTCTACTTTTAAATTCGAATCCACATAATTAAACACTTTTTTAGCAAAAGAAACCCCAGCAATAATACCCTTTTCTTTAACCAATAGCTGTGCCTTCCCTAATGAGGTTTTAGGAATGCAGGACAGAGAAGTATGATCTCCAATACCTACATCTTCTCTAATTGCATTAGAAATAATGAGTTCTAATTCTTTTTCAAATAGTGCTTCTGATATCATAAGTCATTTTATTCTGATGTAAAAATAGTAATTCGTAATTCATAATTCATAATTTTGCATCATGAAAATTAAATTACTCGCCATCGGAAAGACTGATAACCCCCAATTAATAAAATTAATTGATGAATATCAAAACCGATTAAAACATTATATAAAATTTGAATTTGAGATTATTACTGATCTTAAAAATGCAAAAAAAATAAGCGAAATTCAGCAAAAAGAAAAAGAAGGAGAACTGATACTTTCAAAACTCCAAAAAACAGATCATTTAATATTGTTAGATGAAAAAGGACAACACTTTACTTCAATTGAATTTTCTAAATACCTGCAAAAGAAGATGAATATGGGTCTTAAACGATTGGTATTGGTTGTTGGAGGACCTTATGGCTTTTCTGAAGCCGTCTATAAAAAATCTATTGGAAAAATAGCATTGTCTAAAATGACATTTTCTCACCAAATGATTCGATTGTTTATAGTAGAGCAACTCTACAGAGGTTTTAGCATTCTTAAAAATGAACCTTATCATCATGAGTAACGAATTTCGTAACATACTATTTTCTAATTTTTTAAATTTGAAGCACTAAAACTTTGTAACTTTGGTTTTCTATTTTCAAACCACCATCTGCAACATTATGAAACTTGTCTTTGCAACTAACAATCCTAACAAACTAAAAGAAGTTAAAGAAATATTACCAAATACAATTGAGCTTTTAAGCTTGAAAGATATTCAATGTTTTGATGAAATTGAGGAAACTGAAACTACCTTGGAAGGGAATGCTCAGTTAAAAGCAGATTATATCACCCAAAAATTTGGATACAATTGTTTTGCAGATGATACCGGTTTAGAGGTAGAAATTTTAAAAGGAAAACCGGGAGTATACTCTGCACGTTTTGCGGGTAAACCCTGTAATTCTGAGAACAACATGCAAAAATTATTGGCTGAATTAAAAAATAAAACAAATCGAAAAGCACAATTTAGAACGGCTATTTCTTTAAATTTAAATGAAGAAAAATTTCTTTTTGAGGGGATTTGTAAAGGAGAAATTTTAACAAAAAAACAAGGTGAAAAAGGTTTTGGATATGATCCTATTTTTAAACCCGAAAATCACACTGCTTCTTTTGCCGAAATGTCTTCTGTAGAAAAAAATTCAATTTCTCATAGGGGAATTGCTATTGAAAAATTAGTTGCTTTTTTATCTGAATATAAAAAATAGGTTCCCGTTTTAATAGGAATGATCATATGAAAGAAAAAAACCATTCAAATCACTTTTTACTTCTATCGGTAATACTGATCGTTTTCTTTTTTATAAACATTCGTTTTGGGTCTGTTTCAATTCCCTTTAAAGACATCTTTAATATCCTTTTTGGTGGAGATATTAGCAAAGATAGTTGGGAAACAATCATTATTAATTTTAGAGTTCCTAAAGCAATCACAGCAATTTTAGTAGGTTCTGGTTTGTCTGTATGTGGCTTATTAATGCAAACCCTATTTAGAAACCCTTTAGCAGGTCCTTTTGTCTTGGGCATCTCCTCTGGTGCAAGCTTGGGTGTTGCGATCTTAATTTTAGGATCTTCTATTTTTGGTGGAGCATTACTAACAAACTCGCTTTCTAATTTATCACTACCCATTGCCGCCAGTTTTGGTGCTTTTTTAGTGTTATCATCAGTAATTTTAGCTGCAAATAAAGTAAGAAATACCATGTCTATTTTAATTATTGGATTGATGTTTGGTTCTTTAACATCTGCAGTGATAAGTGTTTTAGCCTACTTTAGTGAAGCGGCTCAAATTCAACAGTACCTGTTTTGGAGTTTTGGAAGTTTGGGCAATTTATCTTGGAATGAATTAATCGTTCTTTCCTGTATTTATAGTGTTGGAATTGTTGGAACAATCTTCGTTATTAAGCCGTTGAATAGTTTGTTATTGGGAGAAAGTTACGCAAAAAGTTTAGGGATAAATATAAAAAAAAGTAGGAATATTATTTTACTCATTACAAGTCTTTTAACAGGGGTGATTACTGCTTTTTCTGGCCCGATTGCTTTTGTAGGACTTGCAGTTCCACACATTACAAAAATAATTTTTTCGAGTTCTAATCATAAAATATTATTACCTGCTACTGCAATAATTGGGGCCATTATTCTATTAATTTGTGATTCTATTGCACAATTACCAACCAGCGATTTTATACTCCCTATAAATGCCATCACCTCATTTTTTGGAGCACCTGTTGTTATTTGGTTGTTGGTTCGAAAAAAGAAACTGTACGTGTAAATGAAGAATTCAAAAGAAAATATTGTGCTTAAAACTGAAAATCTAACAATCGGATTTCAGCAAAAAAAGAGGACAAAAATTATAAGATCAGAAATCAACTTAGAAATTAAAAAAGGAAAACTAGTCGCTATTTTAGGTAAAAACGGAATCGGAAAATCTACGTTACTAAGAACACTTTCTAAAGTTCAAGAGCCGCTTTCAGGTAAAATATTTATCAACCAAAAAAACATACAGGAACTGTCTGAAAAAGAACTTTCTACACAGTTGAGCTTGGTATTAACAGAACGCCTACCGGAAAGCCAACTAACCGTTTATGAGTTAATTGCTCTAGGAAGACAACCTTACACAAATTGGATTGATAAACTTTGTGCTTCTGATATCGAAAAAATAGAAGTGGCTATTGAGCAAACAGAAATTGAACATCTTAAAAATAGCCGTTTTCATGAATTAAGTGATGGGCAACTTCAAAGAGTTTTAATCGCAAGAGCCTTAGCTCAAGATACCGAAATTATCATTCTAGATGAGCCAACAGCACATTTAGACATGCATCATACGATTAAAATATTTTCTTTGTTAAAAGAGCTCGTTTTAAAGACTCAAAAAACAATTATCATATCTTCTCATGAGGTAAATTTAGCAATTCAACTAGCAGATGAAATGATGCTTTTATCTTCAGATACATTTCATTTTGGCTCGCCAAGTGAATTAATCAAAGCAAATGCCTTCACAACGTTATTCCCCAAAGAACTTGTTAGGTTCAATAAAACGCTAGCACAATTTGTGATCACTAAAATTTAATGATACTATTGTCTGAGAATTATATAATTTTAAAATCATATATTTAAAAAATTATTTAAAATAACTTCATGAAAAAAATACTACCTATTTTTTGCCTTTCTCTTTTTATAGCATGCAGTATTAGTCATAACGTCTCTAAAAAAGATACGATAACAGATTGTGCTGTTGAGTTTGCAAAATCGATTACAGCAGAAAACTTAAAAACACATTTATATATTTTTGCTTCAGATGAATTTGAGGGAAGAGACACCGGAGAAGCAGGACAAAAAAAAGCTGTTAATTACTTAAAAGAATTTTATGTTGGTCAAAAAATTCCTTCTCCATTAGGAGGAAATGATTATTTTCAAGAGGTTCCTGCAAAATTTTTGAATAAAAATGCGAGAGGAGTATCACTAAAAGACTCAGAAAATGTTTTGGCATATATTCAAGGAACGGAAAAGCCTGATGAGGTTATTGTGATCTCAGCACATTTAGACCATGTTGGAAATCATGATGGAGAAATTTATAATGGTGCAGACGATGACGGCTCTGGTTCTGTCGCAATTTTAGAAATTGCTAAAGCATTTAAACAGGCGGTAAAAGAAGGAAAAGGCCCTAAGAGATCTTTATTATTTCTTCACGTTACTGGTGAAGAAAAAGGTTTATTAGGATCAAAATACTATACAGAAAATCCAATTTTCCCACTAAAAAAAACGGTGTGTAATTTAAATATTGACATGATAGGTAGAATTGATAAAGCGCATACCATTGATTCTAATTATGTGTATTTAATTGGTTCAGATAAATTGAGTACAGAACTTCACCAAGTATCTGAAAATATAAATTCAAAATATACCAATATTAATTTAGACTATACATTCAATGACAAAGACGATCCTAATCGTTTTTACTATAGATCCGACCATTACAACTTTGCAAAAATGAATGTCCCTGTTATCTTTTATTTTAATGGTACTCACGAGGATTACCACAGGCCAACAGATACTCCTGATAAAATTGAATACAATCTATTAGCAAAAAGAACACGTTTGATTTTTCACACAGCTTGGGAAATTGCCAACAGAGAAAATAGATTGGTAGTTGACAAAGTAGCTCCTCAAGGATTTCATTAAACCACAAGTTGTAGTTTTTTATTTGGCTTCTTTTTTTAACAACTCTGGAAATTTATTTTTGAATTTATTTAATCTTGGAATAGACACTGCTTTCACATACCCTTGATTGGGGTTTCTTTTTTCATAATCTTGATGGTAATCTTCAGCTTTATAAAATTTGGTATGTTTGGTTATTTCTGTAACTATCTTACCTGAGTATATTTCTTGGTTTAGTTTAGTAATTGCAGCTTCTATAATTTTCTTTTCACTATCAGTTGAATAAAAAGCAATAGAACGATATTGTGTTCCATAATCTGGGTGTTGACCATTTTTAGTAGTTGGATCGTGAGAACCAAAAAACACAGTTACCAAAGTTTTAAAACTTACTTTTTTGGGATTGTAATACACAGCCACAGTTTCTGCGTGCCCTGTTTTTCCGGTTCCAATTGTTTGGTAAGTTGGGTTTAATGTATGGCCTCCTGCATACCCAGAAATAGCTTCATCTACTCCAATAACACTTTCAAAAACAGCTTCTACACACCAAAAACATCCACTTGCAAAATAAGCAACCTTATTCTCCTTTTTAGACATATGGGCTACTTTGGATTCAATCTCTTTTTTTTCAGTAAATCCCAAACAAGAAATCAATAATACTAAAAAACTTACGATACTAACAGATTTTATAATAGACATTTGCAAATAATTATACAGGTTAAAAAAACTCAAAAATAGTATATTTTTATTTCTAAAATTTACAGAAATAATACCACAAAAATAGACTATTTGAATTATATAGATGTAATATAAACAAGCGATGCTCTATCTATTTACAACTTGTTTACAACTTTAGCATTTTCTTAATAAACCCACTTGTAGAAAATAGATAAGATGTCTATTTTTGTTAAAAATTTTATTTAAATAATGGAGCATTTTATCGTTTCTGCGCGTAAATACCGTCCTCAAAATTTTGAGGATGTTGTTGGGCAACAAGCCATTACAAATACGCTAGAAAATGCTATCAAAAATAATCATTTAGCACAAGCATTGTTGTTTACGGGTCCGCGTGGTGTTGGAAAAACTTCCTGTGCACGAATCTTGGCAAAAAACATCAATCAACAAGATGCAGAAATTTCTGCTGATGAAGATTTTGCGTTTAATATTTTTGAGTTAGATGCAGCTTCTAATAATTCAGTAGATGACATCAGAAGTTTAACCGAGCAAGTTCGGATTCCACCTCAGACTGGCAAATACAAGGTATATATTATAGATGAAGTACATATGCTTTCACAAGCAGCTTTCAATGCCTTTTTAAAAACACTAGAAGAGCCTCCAGCTCATGCTATTTTTATTTTAGCGACCACAGAGAAGCATAAAATTATTCCGACTATTTTATCTCGTTGTCAAATTTTTGATTTCAAACGAATTGGAGTTTTAGACGCTAAAAATTATTTAAAAATTATTTGTGACAAAGAAAACATAACGGCAGATGACGATGCTTTGCATATAATCGCTCAAAAAGCCGATGGCGCAATGCGTGATGCTTTGTCTATTTTTGATAGAGTCGTAAGTTTTTCTGGAACCAATTTAACACGAGAGGCAGTTGCTGAAAATCTAAATGTTTTAGACTATGAAACGTATTTTAACATGACCGATTTGGTTTTAGAAAATAAGATTCCACATGTATTAAATGCATTCAATACAGTATTAGGAAAAGGTTTTGAAGGACATCATTTTATAAACGGATTGGCAAGCCATTTTAGAGATTTATTAGTAGCAAAAGACAAAGAAACTTTAGTACTATTAGAGGTTGGTGATGTTGCAAAAAAGAAATATTTAACCCAGGCGTCAAAAGCAACTATTTCTTTTTTAATGCAGGCTATTCAGAAAGCAAATGAATGTGATCTAAATTATAAATCTAGTAAAAACCAGCGATTACTTGTAGAATTGACCTTGATGCAAATTGCCTCCATCACTTTTGATGGAGAAAAAAAAAAATCAGCTAATTACATAATTCCTGCTACTTTTTTTCAAGCACTTTCTCCCCCTGCTATTGAAGTAGCGAAACCATCAGAAAAAAAGGGGGAAGTAGTTAAAGTCCAAAAATCAAAATCTCCAAAACCAAAGTTAAAAAAAGCACCCTTTAAATCTCTAGAAAGAAGAACTTCCTCTCTGTCTTTAAAAAGTATCCATCAAAAAAAAGAAGTAGAAAAATCTGATATTGAAGTAAATTATGACGAGCATCCAAAAGAGGTTTTTACTGAAGAAACGCTTCAGAAATTTTGGAAAGAATATGTCGACTTATTAAATAAAAAAGGAGAAAAAAGCATGGCTTCCATTGTTGGAACAGAGTTGCCAAAATTAAAAAATCAATTTAAAATTTCATTTACGGTTCCTAATAAATTGATGGAAGATCAATTTAAAAAAGGTAAACCAAAGCTTTTGAACTTTTTAAGAGAGAGTTTAAATAACTTTGGTATTGATATTCTTGTAACGTTAAACGAAACAATAGAGAAAAAATTCGCGTACACTCCAAAAGAAAAGTATCAAAAGATGAAAGAGCTTAATCCTCTATTAGAAAAATTACGTCATACTTTTGAGCTAGACGTCTAATACTACTTGCCTTTTTGATTCTAATATTTAAGAGAAACTAGCTATTTTATTGATGTTATAATTTTTCCTAAATAGTATAATTTTATGTTCTCTTTTGAGGTATTATTTTTTTCGAATTCTGGTAATAGGTAGATTCCTTCCTTTGTTTCTACAAATAATGGAATTGATTTTTCTTCTTTAGAGAGCATTTCTAAAAATGAATCATACTCTTTTTGATTGGAAATATTCACTTTGTTAATTGTTGAATTTTCTCTGTATGCTTCACATAAGTTAATATAATCATCATTGGGTGTAAAGAAAGATTCTCGTTCTTTACTGGACGCTTCAACAATCTCTTTTGAAGAGGCCAACTTATAGGCGCCTTGTTCCCCAAAATTTTCAGAAAACTTATTTAAAGCATGCTTATTTACCGCATCACTTCCTGTCAGTGCTATTAAATATCCAACATCATTTAACTCTATATTATTCGCCAATTCATCATCATATACATCTACCTTAAAAGCCTCTAATCCATCATCTGAGGCCTCGTTAATATAGTTTTTATTCGAATCTATTAAAATAACTCTTTTACCTTTACTTTTTAAAAAACTAGCAATTATCCTTACAGCTTTAGAAGCTCCTACAAATAAAATAGCATCCGATTTTTTAAGAAAAACACCTACTATTTTAGCAAAAAACCGAGCGGTTGTAGCATTTAATAATACCGTTCCTAAAACAATCATAAAAACCAATGGTGTAATATATTCTGCCCCTTCAACTCCCTGTTTTATTAGTTTACTTCCAAATAAAGAGGCAATTCCCGCGGCTACAATTCCACGAGGTCCGACCCAACTAATAAAAAATTTTTCATTTAACTTTAGATTCGAATTCCAGGTACTGGCAAATACCGCTATAGGTCTTACTATAAAAACAACCACAACAAAAAGAACCACTGTTTTCCATGTGTAGAGAAGAAACAAGTCTTCAATATTTATATTTGCAGACAACAATATAAATAAAATAGAAATTAATAGAACACTTAAAGATTCTTTAAAATAGAGTAACTCTTTTAAATTTGCTAGGTTACTATTCCCTAGAACCATTCCCATAACCACCACTGCCAATAAACCTGATTCATGAGCAAAAATGTCTGACAAGACAAAAACCAATAAAACAGCTGATAAAGCAACAACATTTAATAAATAATGAGGTATAAATTTTTTATTAATAGAAAAAGCCAACGCATGTGCAAAAGTAAATCCGAAAGTGGTTCCAAACAGTAAAATCTTACCAAACTCAATCAAAGCTGTTTTCGTAAAACCTCCTCCTCCTCCAACACTAATAAACTCAAAAACTAAAACGGCTACTAATGCACCAATTGGATCTATTAAAATTCCCTCCCATTTCAACACTGCAGAAATATCTTTTTTTAATGGAATATTTCTTAAAATTGGAGTAATCACTGTAGGTCCTGTCACTATAATTAATCCTGAAAATAAGAAAGAAAGCTCCCATCCTAGATTAAAAACATGATGCGCCACCAATCCTGCTCCAAAAAAAGTAATTGCAGAACCTAAGGTTATTAATTTTGTAATTACAGGTCCAACATTTTTAATTTCACTTCTTTTTAAAGTTAAACCTCCTTCAAAAAGTATGATACTTATAGCTAAAGAAACAAAATAGTAAAGACCATCTCCAGGAAAAAGGCCTTTTTCTCCATTCCAAATAGGTTCTATCCATTTCCCTCCATCTTCACTTAAAAATTCAGCAGCAATTGGCCCTACTAACAAACCAATTAATAATAATGGTAAAATTGCCGGGATTTTAAACTTCCATGCAACCCATTGAGCTACGATTCCTAAAATAATAATTCCGGCTAATTCTATCATTTAATTTTTTCATTTAATATGTAAATTTAAGAATGTTTGTAGATGATAAAAAATAAAAATATTGTTTTTTTTATTTCTTTTAAAGTTTCCTATCTTGTGCCGATACTATTTTATCAATTTTTTTTAAAAAAAATTGATAAAATAGTATCGGAAATTGCATTTTCTCTCAACTTAAAATCCAATTAAAATCCATTGAAATTATTAGTAAACAAATACACGTGATGTATAATGCTTTTTCTGAAATAGAAATGATATCCCTTACCTATTTTAAAGTGGGAATACAAAAAACATTATAATTAGTATGTTAGGATTACAATTTGAAACCGAAACCTCTTGGGCAGAAATTGCAAAAGATGATTTACAACAAATATTAACAGACCACGCATTTTTAGAACAAAAAGCAGCCTCTAATGCAGTTTCTATTATCATTAATTATTCTGAAGAAACAGCATTGGTGAAAGAAATGAGTTCTGTTGCTATTGAAGAAATGCAACACTTCAAAATGGTGCATTCATTAATGGTAAAACGTGGAATGGTTTTGGGAAGAGAACAAAAAAATGATTACGCAATTAGGTTGCAAAAATTTTTTAATAAAACCAAAGATAGAACAGAGGCATTAATTCAACGTTTGCTTGTTGCTGCTCTAATTGAAGCAAGAAGTTGTGAACGTTTTAAAGTATTTTCTGAAAATATGGAAGATCAAGAATTGTCTAAATTCTATCGTAACTTAATGATTTCTGAAGCGAATCATTATACTACTTTTTTAAAATTTGCAAGAGAATATCAAGATAGAGAAATTGTTGATCAAAAATGGAACGCGCTGCTTGCCTTTGAAGCAGAAATGATGAAAGAAAGAGGTAATTTAGCTAAAATTCATGGATAAAACACTAAAAAAATTAGCACAAGTAACTCAATTTTGACACTAATTTAAGACATGTTTTCTAAAGAAGAAGCAACACAACTACGCAAAGAATTTTGGACTAGTTTTGGTAAATCATTCCCAAGAAAATGGTTGTTATACAATACAAAAATAAAAGGTGTTTCTTTTAAATTCTTAGCAGACAGAAAAAAAGCACTAGTTTGTTTGGATTTAGAAAACCCTGATGAATTGACTAACTTACTCTATTACGATCAGCTTATTTCTTTAAAGTCGTTATTAGAAAAAGAACTTCCTGAAGTTCTTTTTAATGATGAATATGAATTAGAAAATGGAAAAATAATTCAAAGAATTTTTGTGCCATTTCAAAAAAAATTTAGCATACACAATAAAAATACTTGGCGGGAATGTTATGAATTTTATGTGGCAACAATGTCTAAATTTGAGTTTTTCTTTTATGAATACGAGGATGTTATCAAAAATATCTAGTTGTTAGATCGTTTATGAAGAGATTTAAAAAAAATTAAACATTTAAAAGGATATCCTAAAGACTTACGCTCTCCTTTTTTCCGAACATAAAGAACTGAAAATGCTTTTATTTGAAATAACTAAAGCAGTTGTTCCAATTATTTTTTGAGCACATCTAAATTAAGCGATGTATATTTGCAACATGATTAAAAATGACACTATTATTGCATTGGCAACTCCTTCAGGCATTGGGGCTATTTCAGTAATTAGACTTTCGGGGGAAAAATCTATTGATATTGTTGCTGCTTTTTTTAAATCTATTAAAAAAGGAAAATCATTAAACAATCAAAAGTCACATACAATACATTTGGGTCATATTGTTTCTCAAGAGACCCTTTTAGATGAAGTTTTAGTATCTGTTTTTAAAAATCCAAAATCTTATACGGGTGAAAATGTGGTTGAAATTTCTTGTCATGGTTCCAAATTTATTCAGCAAGAAATCATTCAATTATTTTTAAAGAATGGTTGTCGAATGGCTGATAATGGGGAATTTACTATGCGTGCTTTTTTGAATGGAAAAATGGATTTGTCTCAGGCAGAAGCTGTTGCAGATGTAATTGCTTCAAATTCTGCCGCAAGCCATCAAATGGCTATTCAACAAATGCGCGGTGGAATTACAAATGAACTGAAAGGATTACGTGCTCAATTATTAGATTTTGCCGCTTTAATAGAACTTGAATTAGATTTTTCAGGTGAAGACGTGGAGTTTGCTGACAGAACAAAGTTTATTGCACTGGTCACAAAAATAAAGCTTGTTTTAAAGAGATTAATTGATTCTTTTTCATTTGGAAATGCAATAAAAAATGGTATTCCAGTTGCAATTATAGGGGCGCCAAATGTTGGAAAATCTACTCTTTTAAATGCACTTTTAAACGAAGAAAAGGCCATTGTTTCCGAGATTGCGGGTACTACAAGAGATGCTATTGAAGATGAAATTATAATTGAAGGTATTTCATTTCGATTTATTGACACTGCAGGGATCAGAGAAACAAAAGATATTATAGAAAGTATCGGTATTGAAAAAGCCTATCAAAAAGCAGAAAATGCACAATTGATCATTTTCTTAATTGATGCAAACAAATTTAGGAATGCAAAGAGTTCTTTTTTATCTGAAATAGAGACTATTAAAACTCGTTTTCCAAATAAACGCGTATTGGTAATTGCCAATAAAACGGATACCATTTCTTCAACTGACAAAAACAATCTTCAAAGAGAAATAGAGAATTTAATTTTAGTATCTGCGAAAAACAAAATAGGAATAGAGGCTTTAAAATCTGAATTAACTTCTCTTGTAAATATTGGTGCCTTGAGTAATAATGAAACTATCGTTACCAATTCTCGCCATTTCGAAGCTCTAAACAATGCTTTATCTGCGATTCTATCTGTTCAACAAGGTATTGATTTAGAAATATCCACAGATTTATTTTCTATTGACATTCGCGAATGTTTACGGCATTTGGGTAATATTACGGGAGAATATGATGTTGACAAAGACATACTGGGTCATATTTTTTCTAACTTTTGTATTGGAAAATAAATGACAATTAAAGACTTAGTAGGTACCTTTTCTATTGTTGGTAGCAATCAAGATGCAACTGATAATTCATACAAAGGAACGCTCTGTTTGTCTTTAAATGAAGATAAAAGGATTGTTGCCAAATGGACAATCAATTCAACTGAATATCAGTACGGAACTGGTTTTTTTAAGAACAACATTCTTGTCATAAATTTTTATTACAAAGGCCTTGAAAACAAAACTTATAAAGGCGTTGTTGTATATAAATGCATACACAGAGACGTTTTAGAGGGTTTTTGGTCTGAGAAACATGGCAATCCCAATTTTTTGGGAACAGAAAATTGCTTTAGAGTTAAAAACACAAAAATAATTTTAAATTAATTTATATAAGAATCCCTATTTTTATAAATCTCCACTTGAAAATTTGTTTGTATGGTATATGTTCTGTAAAGTTTGATAAAAATTGATTCCCTCCTTTTCTAAGAAGAGCGTATTTATATTTCTATGATAGTTTCTACAAATTTTGTGTTTTTTAAAAGCTCATCACTATCGAGTGTTTGCTCATTAAACCGACTCCTCGGATAGTATCATAATTCACCATTGACCCCAAAAGTTAATATATTTTTTTGAGTTGTCATTTAAAAGTATTATATTGAAGGAGTAGAATTTTTTTAAAAATGCTATGAAAAATACAATTGCCATTATAGTTATAGCTATCGTAGTTAATATAAATGCCCAAAACCACAGAACAGTAGGTAAAGAGATTGGGTTTGTCTCAGGATCTTATAATACTGCCTATGGTACTAATGCTTTATATAGTAATATCTCAGGTTTTTATAATACAGCGCATGGATATGAGGCTTTATATGACAACACCGATGGGGGATATAATACTGCGTCTGGTACTAATGCTTTAAGTTATAACACAACAGGTTGGTATAATACCGCATCTGGAACTTTTGCTTTATATTATAACATCACTGGATCTTATAATACCGCTATTGGTACTCAAGCTTTACAAAATAATACCACAGGAGAGAATAATACAGCATCTGGAGCTAGTGCATTAGAAAATAACACTTCAGGGTGGTTTAATACAGCATCTGGAGTGTATGCATTACAAAATAATACCACAGGATTTAACAATACTGCGAATGGTTTTGAGGCTTTAAAAAATAACACCTTAGGATCTTGCAATACAGCGTCTGGATTTAGAGCTTTAAAAAATAACACCTTAGGAATACAGAATACCGCTTTTGGACATGATGCTTTAGCAATGAACACAACAGGAAACGAAAATACCGCTTCTGGTTTTGAGGCTTTATACAGCAACACCACAGGAATACGGAATACCGCTTTTGGGCATGATGCTTTAGCAATGAACACCACAGGAAACGAAAATACCGCTTCTGGTCTTTGTGCTTTGTATAGTAACACCACAGGAAACCATAATACCGCATCTGGTTTTTCGGCTTTAGGTGATAACACTACAGGGAGCATAAATACCGCCTCTGGAGCTTATGCTTTATATTTTAACATCACTGGAGAACAGAATACCGCGAATGGATATGAGGCTTTAAAAAATAACACCTCAGGAAATAATAATACCGCGTCTGGAGCTTATGCTTTAGAAAAAAACACCTCAGGGAATTATAATACCGCGTCTGGACATAAAGCTTTACAAGATAACATAGGGCATAATAATTCCGCGTCTGGTTATGCTGCTCTACAAAAAAACACCTCAGGAAATAGTAACACCGCATCTGGATCTTTTGCTTTACAAATGAACACCTCAGGGCCTTATAATACTGCGTCTGGTTATGCGGCTCTGGGTTATAACAATACAGGGGAAGAGAATACCGCGTTTGGATCTTTTGCTCTACAAAATAACACCACAGGGAATAAAAATACTGCTTTTGGTTATAATACTAAAACAAGTAGCGATGATTCAACGAATCAAACAGTAATTGGTTATGATACCAAAGGGCAGGCTGATAATTCTGTAACCCTTGGTAATGAAGATGTAACCGCAGTTTATATGGGAGAAGATTCTGGAGCTAAAATATATGCAGGAGAAGCTAGTTTTAACGGCGATATAGTAGTTTCTTCGGATGCAAGACTAAAAGCCAACATTGTATCGCTTGGCGCTACATTGGCAAAACTAATACTGATAGACGGAAAGACCTACACTATGAAAAAAGGTAGTAAACAAAAAATAGGTGTATTGGCTCAAGACATTCAAGAGGTATTTCCTGAGCTAGTAAGTGTAGATGACAAAGAAATGTTAGCAGTAAACTATCTAGGATTAATTCCTGTACTCATCAATGCGATGAAAGAGCAAGAAGACAAGATTTCAAGATTAGAGGGTTTGGTAGAAAAATTAATAGCAAATAAATAATTGAATTTGATTTGATTTATTTAGGAACCCCGGCTTTGTAAATTTCTACTTCAGCATCCGTTTTAATTTTATAAGTGGTATTTGGTTTAATAAGTATTGATTGCCCTTTTTCTAAATAAAGAGATTCTTCATTTTGCATAACAATTGCAGAACCTTTCATAACTATTAATATTTCTACAGAATTAGAAATAGATGTGTGTGTCGATGTTGCCAGCAATTCAATTTTACTAAGTTCAAAATCTTTTGCTTTGGTCTTATAAATAATCTCGCTGTTTGCTTTATCTTCTACTCCATATAAAATAACAGGAATCGTTTCTTCGAATTTTGTATTTTTTAAAAGCTCTTCAACATCAATATGTTTTGAGGTTAATCCACCTCTTAAAACATTGTCTGAATTGGCCATTAACTCCATATTTTTACCTTCTAAATATGCGTGCGGCACACCTGCGTCTTGAAAAATTGCTTCCCCTACCGAAAGGTTTAATATATTAAAAAAATAGATCGAAAAAATTCCTTTATCTAAATTCTGAGTATCTTTGTTCACAACTGATTTAGCTGCCCAATATTCTGGTGAAGATTTTTCTAATTCATTCTTTAAAAATTTGACAGAAATTCTATCTAATAAAGGCTTTAGAATCGTATTTACTTCCTCTTGAGTAAATTCCATCACTTTTTGGTAAAGACCTAAATACCCTTTTTCTAAAAAAACTTTTAACAGAAAATTTAATTCTTCAGTATCTTTTAAATTTTTGATCAATTTCTCTCTTTCTAAAAAACCGTGCAATAACCAAAAATCACTTAAAGCCACCATTATTTCTGGCTTGTGATTTTTATCTTTGTAATTTCTGTTGTTCCCTGTTAATGGAATCCCCTTTTTATTTTCAAGATCATAGCCAATTTTTGCAGCTTCTATAGTTGGATGCACTTGTATGGAAAGCATTTTATGTACATCGAGCACTTTAAATAAATAGGGTAGTTTACCAAAATCCTTCAGTACCTTTAAACCCAAATTTTCTGGTAAATTTTGATTTAAAAATACATCTAAAGAAATATTTTCTTGGTTTGTTTTAATCATAGAAGGTGCTTTTGCATGCGCTCCTAACCAGTATTCTGCATAAGTAACATTCGTCTTTTGATTTATAGAAATTAAATTTGGAATAAAACTTTTTCCTCCCCAATCATAATTTTGGACTTTCCCTTCAATTCTATGGATTTTTTTGGTTTTTATTTCTATATTTTTCATGAGTTTAACCAACAGTTATTTATATTATTTTCTAATGCTAAGTATCGCTTTATCAATGTCTAATACAGGTAATTTACAAGTACCATCTATACATACATAAATATAGGTTTCTCCTGGAATAAATTTATTGGATAGCAAAGGAAGTTTCGACTCTTTATTCGATGCTGAAATTAAAATATTCGGTAAGTAATTAGCATCAATTTTTTCAATTACTGATTTCGCATTTTCACCTACCACAGCAACTTCATAAAAAGGTTTTGTAAAATTAGTCATTAAATGTAACCAATTGCTATAGCCCAAGGCATTTTCTTTAACCTGCGTTTTCAGGTTATTTAACATCTGCTGGGATATTTCAATCATTTTTTTGTCCGAAAAATAATGACCTAATTTAAATAGACTATTTCCAAAAATTGAATTTGAAGAAGAAATTACACCATCAACAACTTCTATTTTACGAGCTATTAAGCTTTTATCTTCATCAGAAGTATAAAAAAACATTCCACTTTCTGAGTCAAAAAAGTGCGTAATTGTATAGGCCATTAACTCTTTTGAAAGTAACAGCCATTTTTCATTAAGCGTGACTTCATATAAAGAAATAAACGATTGAATTACAGTGGCGTAATCTTCTGCGTATCCATTTATCGTACTTCTGCCATTTTTAAAATTTCTATTAAGCCCCCCATCTTTTCTCAATTGATTTTTGAGAATGAATTCCGCATTTTTGATTGCTTTTTTTAGGTGTTTACCGTCATTAAATGCTTTGTAAGCATCTATATACCCTTGAAGCATTAATGCATTCCAAGAAGTTAAAATCTTGTCGTCTAGATTGGGTTTTTGACGTTGATTTCTGGTTGTTTTCAGTAAAATTTTCCAATCAGTAATCTTTTGTTGTAATTCTTTCGCTGTTAAATTATTATTTTTAGCAAATTCTATATCAGATGTATTACGTATCAAAACATAACGATCTTTTTCCCAAAATCCAATATCATTCAAATTGTAATATGCTGCAAACAACTCATACTCATTAATTATACTTTTAATCTCTTTTTTAGTCCAGCTATAAAATACACCTTCTTCCAATTCATTTTTGGCGTTCTTACTATCGGCATCTAAAGAAGAATAAAAGGCACCATTTTTTGCTGCTAACTCTTCATCAACAAATGCTAATGTTTCGTTGACGATATTTTTATAGAGTATATTTTTATCATGAAGGTATGCCTTTGAATAAATACTTACTAGCTGGGCATTGTCATATAACATTTTTTCAAAATGCGGAACATGCCAGGTATCATCTACAGAATATCTAGAAAACCCTCCACCTATCTGATCATAAATACCTCCATATGCCATTTTGGTTAGAGATGTTTTGACATATTCTTTTATTTTTAGATCATTAAATTGATATTGATATCTCAATAAATAGTCTAGGGTATTTGGCATTGGAAATTTTGGAGATCCTGTAAATCCCCCATAAACAGTGTCTAACTGCTCTTTAGATTGATTAATTGCAGTAATAATATCTTCATACTTAAAATTAGCCTCTTTTGTATTGATGGTTATCAATTCAGAATTTTGAATTCCTTCAGTTAATCTTTGCGCAAATTCTTCTGCTTTTTGTGGACTTTCTCTGTAAAGTTTGGAAATATCAACCAATATTTTAGCCCATTGCTCTTTTGTAAAATAGGTTCCTCCAAAAATAGGCCTTCCATCTGGAAGTGTAATGCAATTTAAGGGCCACCCTCCTTTCCCTGTCATTAATTGAACTGCATTCATATAGACTTTATCTACATCAGGTCTTTCTTCTCTATCTACCTTTATATTGACAAAATTAGCATTCATGATGTTTGCGATAGAATCATTTTCAAAGCTTTCTTCTTCCATTACATGGCACCAATGACAAGAAGAATATCCAATAGAAACAACAATAAGTTTGTTTTCTTTTTTAGCAAGCGCCAGCGTTTCGGGATTCCAAGCTTTCCAGTTTACTGGATTGTATGCGTGTTGAAGCAGGTAGGGACTTGTTTCATGAACTAACTCATTACTTTTCTTATCTGGAGTTGAGGTATTTTTATGACAACCATAAATAAAAAAAAGACATAAAAGAAGACTAAAGGAAGTATGTATGAATTTCAATTTAAATAATATTTTTAAAAAAATAAAGATATTAATTTTTAATGAAGAACTAACAAACGAACGGAAACTTTACAGCATAAAAAAAACGCTCAAAAGTTAATTTGAGCGTTTAAAATTAGAATAATTAAATTCTATTTATTGTTTTACAAACTTAGCAGAACCTATAGTGCCATTAACAATGTATTTAACTAAATAAATACCAGTAGCTAAGTTAGACACATCTATTGATGCTTTTGTATCATTTACATTTACACTCATCACATTTTTACCCAATACATTAAAAATATGTGTATCTTGAATAATTTCTTTTGCAGAAATATTTAACATATTAGAAGTAGGATTTGGATACATAGAAAAATCTAAAACACTATTGTTTTTTACATTAAGTACAGTTGCACCTAATGTTATATTATCTACAATATAAGTTCCTGATTTTTTACCAGCATCTGCCAAACCATTTACATTTGGTGTTGCTTGTATACCACCCAAGTCTCCAACATCAGTAAAAATCACGAATTTTGCACTTGTTCCTAATCCTGCAACGAAATCTAATTCAATGTTGGCAACTTCTGTTCCTGTAGTTTGAAAATTCGCTTCATAACTTCCACCGATTCCACCTGCAGTCTCTTGGAAACTAACACCATGTTGATGTACTTCTCCTGCTGCGGCTGTTGTTGACTGGATTGTAAAACTTAATGTATTATTAGCATCATCTGAAAGATCAACAGGAGAGGTAAAAGTTATTTGAGCATTATCCCAATCAGTACCATTACCAGTTATTGATAGTTCACCATTATCACTTAAAGCTACTGTAGCATTGTCTCCAGTCCAATCTGTAGAAGATCCTTCGAAATCAAAAGGAAATGTTATAGGAAATTTAAATGAAACTGTATATATTTTTTTAGTTGTTCCATCTGCAGCAGTTACTTCTATTGTAGTATCACCTGGTAAAGAAGTAGCTGCTGTAATAACTGCTGTTGCGCCTGCATCTGCTGTAGTTGCTGTTACTGTTGGCACCACTGTTGCTCCTTTTGCAACTTCTACCGTATAGCTTAATGTATTAGCATCAAATCCAGTAATCGAAGAACCATTTGCTGTTAAATCACTTAACGTAGCATCTGTTCCACCAACAGTTGCTCCTATACTAATATCATCTACTAAATAAGTATCTGAAACTCCTGCATTAGCATCTCCGGAATCAACAAAGAAAATTAAGGTTGGGTAACTTCCTAATCCAGCAGGGAAATCCAAGATAATGGTTTGCCAATCTGTTCCAGTAGTTGTGTATGGAAGTTCTGCTACTGCAGGACCTCCTGTACCACCTTCAAACTTAAACAAATGATTTCCACTACCAGTACCATTTACTGGCTTAATTTTAAACGTGATGGTATTGTTCGCGTCATCAGATAAATCTACGTTGTCTTTAAATTCAAATTTTGCGTGATCCCAAGCGTGGTTCGCTCCAATAATTTGTAAAACATCATTATCACCGTCTTTTACAATACTTGATGAAGCCCCATCTCCTGTCGTTCCCAATTGGACTGATGTAGAAAAATCAAGTGGTAAATTAGGTTTTTCAGCTTGAGCGATTAAAGTACCTCCAGCAATATCATCTACTAAATAAGTATCTGAAACCCCTGAATTAGCATCTCCCGAATCAACAAAGAAAATTAAGGCTGAGTAATTTCCTAATCCAGCAGGGAAATCTAAGGTAATGGTTTGCCAATCTGTTCCTGTAGTTGTGTATGGAAGTTCTGTTACTGCAGGACCTCCTGTACCACCTTCAAACTTTAATAAGTGATTTCCACTACCAGTACCATTTACTGGCTTAATTTTAAAAGTGATGGTATTGTTCGCATCATCAGATAAATCTACGTTTTGAGTAAAAGTAAATTTTGCATGATCCCAAGCGTGATTCGCTCCGACAATTTGTAAAACATCGTTGTCACCGTCTTTTACAATACTTGATGCAGCTCCATCTCCTACTGTCCCTAATTGATCTGCTGTAGAAAAATCAAGTGGTAAATTCTGTGAATAACCAAAAGAAATCACCAACAAAGCTAATAAAAGAGTAATTTTTTTCATCATAAATTTGTTATTTAATTAATAATTATTTTTTTTAGGTTTGTATTTTAATGTACCTAATTTATTTAATTGCTAATTTAACACACAAATATGTTAATTCAGTAAAGATAAACCACAACAAAAAACATACAAGTCAATAATTATTTTAATTCCATAAAAAAGGTAGATATAGCTATGTTTAGAGAATCTACAAGACTATTAAAATTTTATTAATAAGTAAATTGTAGTGGTAATGATGTGCTCTAAATTTAAGGAGAAGTATTGAAATTGTTAAAATATTTGTGCACTAAATTTATTTACGAGAAGTATACTGTTCATATTTTAAAACAGTAACTGCTTCATTGTTATTAGTAATCAAATAAACTTTATCTTTTTTATTAATATTTATTTTAGATATAGAACGAGTGTCTTCAGGAAGGTAAACGCCTGTTTTTGTTGATGCCGAGTATGTAAATCGGTTCTTGCCGTTACCAAGAAATATAGCTCCATAACCAGCATCATATCTCGTAGTTTCAATTTCTACACCATAATGATTTCCAACGACCATAATATCTTTAAAACCATCTTTATTAAAATCATCCACTAAGGAGCTTTTAATGGGACTAATTTGAGCCTCCATTGGCAAAGGTTGGGAAATTAGTTTTCCATTATCATTAATTAAAACAATACTCTTAAAATTACTAATTTCATAAACGACTGCATTTTCAACTTCTTTCTCTGGTAAGATATCTATGAGTTTTGATGACGCAAAACTATGATAATCTTTAAATTTTTCACCAACATAGGGCATCTGTTGGGTGGTGCATTCTTTTCCCCTCATAGGGACATAATCATCTTTATAGTATTTTGCCAATACAACGTCATTGGTTCCATTTCCATCAAAGTCGTTTGCATAAACTTTAAACGGGTGCTCTTTTGTTGCTTTGAATTTATTGTTTTTTCCAAGGTTCCCTATGATGAAGTCATCATCACCATCGTTATCGATATCATTTGCAGTAATAGACCACCAAATACCCCTGCTATCATTTTTAATACCAAATTTTTGGGAACTATCTGTAAAGACACCACCAGTATTTTCTAATACTTTAATTTCCATCCACTCACCAACAATAAGTAGGTCTTCATCCCCATCTGAATCAATATCTGAAAAAACAGCATCGGTCACCATTCCTAAATTTTGTAATACAGGAGCTGAATTTGTATATGCTTTCTTAAAAACTCCATTTTTATTTATCAGTAAATAGCTTGAAGCAGGATACGTATATTTTCCTGAAATAAGCCTTGTACCTATGAATAAATCTAAATCTCCATCTGCATCGATATCAGAAGCCTTGACAGTTTGTGTACTTTTATAAATATTAGGAACTGCTTTTGTATCTTTTGTAAAATTTCCGAAACCATCGTTTACATAAATTCTATCTTTGAGTAATTTATTTCCTGTTTTAAACTCACTTCCCCCACTCGTAACATACAAGTCTTTATCACCATCTGCATCGATGTCAAGGAAAAGTGCTCCTAAATCTTCAGAATCTTTGTCTTTAGACCAAGGGCGGGAAATACTTTTTTTAAAACTCCCCTCTTCTAGCTGGAGATAAAGAACACCCTCTTGTTTTGCAGCACCTCCAATAAAAACATCTTCCAAACCATCGCCATTAACATCTGCTACTGCAGAAAAAGGACCCTCGGTAGACAACTTATGCGGTAATAAAACCTCTTCTTTAAAATCATCAAATTCATTTTCTGTATGGGTAAAATCAATACCGATGTCTTTTGCTTCAATTTTGGTAAATAATGGTTGAGATTTCTCAAGTTTTACAAATTTCTTTTTGGCTTTTGAGTAATTTGCAGTAATTGTATTATTTACATCAACATCTTCATATACCTGTATTTTACCATCAGGCCATACTACCTTGACACTGTCTATTTTTTTATCATTCCCTAAACCGAAAAATAAGTTCGGTTCTTTTGAAGACAAATAACCTCTTGTAACTGTATTTTCTGATATTTGAATTGTACTATCATTATAAACAAATACTTTAGATCCGTAACCAAATGTATTTGATATTGAACCTTTAAATTCGACTTTTAAATAATTTCCGGAGGCTGTATTTTTATAAATTGAAGCCTCAGTTTCCATATTATTTGTAACAATGTCTAAATCACCGTCATTATCCAAGTCTGCATAGGACAATCCGTGCGAAAACGAGGGAATATCAAAACCCCATTTTTGTGTGACATTTTCAAATTCTAAACCATTTTTATTTTGATACACGTAGTTAGGCATTGGATTTGAAGGAGCTAATTTAGCCATACTATAAAAATCTTGTGAATTCGTTTTTAGCTTTTCATAAAGACCTGTTAAAAAATCGTTATTTCTAACGTCTTTTTTAACACCATTACTAATAATAATATCTTTTAATCCATCGTTATTTAAATCAACTAATAATCCTCCCCAACTCCAATCAGTTTTGGCAATTCCGGCTAAATTTGCAATATCTGAAAACTCTCCATAGCCATTATTTAATTGTAAGGTATTAAACATATACTGGTGATGATCTCCCTTATCTATCATTTTTTCGAATTCTTTGGTACTCATCGATTTCATGTTTGTTTTAGACCGATAGTGGTCTTCTGCAGCCATGTCTAGAGTAAGTAGATCAACAAAACCATCATTATTTATATCTCCTGTATCAGTCCCCATGCTAAATCTAGAAATATGTTTTACTTTATCAATAATTACATTTTTAAAAGTCCCATCTCTATTATTATAATACATAAAGTCAGGTTCATCGTAATCGTTTGCCACATATAGATCTGTCCAACCATCATTATTTAAATCTGAAGCACTCACACTTAACCCATAAGAATATCTATCAATTATTCCCACGTCTTTAGTAATTTCTTTAAATTTTCCTCCTTCGTTTTTGTAAAGTTTATCTTTATATAATTGATACCTTTTTTTTGGAATATTTTTATATCTTTTGAACAAACGAGAATCTGGAAGTTGATTTACCTGGTACATGTCTAAATCACCATCATTATCCATATCAAAAAAAACAGCCTGTGAGGAAAACCCCTTATCTGCAATTCCATAAGCTGATGCAGATTCTGTGAATGTTAAATCTTTATTATTTATAAAAAGTTTATTCGCTCTATCTTTAGGGTTCATAGATTCTCCATTTCTACTTACATAAATATCTAAGTAACCATCTGCATTTACATCCGCCATGGTAACTCCCCAGGTCCAACCAGGACTTCTGGAGATTTTAGATTCTTTTGAAATATCTTCAAATTTAAAATTTCCTTTATTTAAGTACAATCTATCTGACACCTGGTTTCCACCAAAGTATATATCAGCTAATCCATCATTATTAAGGTCACCAATTCCAACACCGGCTCCACTATAAATTTGATTGTAATACATATGGTTAACGGTTTCAGATTCTTGAATAGCATTATTGAAGGTAATCCCAGTTTCATCTGAGGACAACAACTCAAGCCCAACGGAATTTTCTTGAATACCTTCGTCTCTTTTTGAGGTATCACATGAGACAAAGAACATAATCGAAAAAGAAAAAACAAGTACTAATAATTTAAATTTTGCCATAATTTCTGAAAGTATATCATCTTAAAAAAAGAAAGTCTTTGTAAAAATATTATTTATTTTTTTAATAAAATAAAGTGATTAGAAAAAATTAATGAATAGGTCCTTTTAAAATATTTTTTTTGGAATAGATTAATATTTTAAATTTTCATCTTTATCCCACAATCCCCAATAGGCTCCTACATCTCCTTCAGCACCAACTTTCCAGGATTCATCAAAAGACGAAAAATAAAATATTTCTATAGTATCTTTAGCAGACCATTCTTGGGTATTTATAAAATACTTCATTGCATTCTCATCAGAAGAATCTGCTCCACCTTCACTTCCGCCTAGGTTTGGCCAACCAGTCTCAGTGATAATGACCTTTTTACCTTGACTAACACTAACGGCTTGATTGTACATTTTTTGCATATGATTTATAGAATAATCTATGGGGCAACCTTCCCAAAATGGATAGCAATTGGATAAAATAACATCACAAGCTTCCACTAATTCTGGATATTTTGAGTATTTATAATAAGCGTCTACATAACCTACTTGAACATGAGGTAGTGCTTCTTTCACTCTATTAATATATGCAATTAATTGTGCTATTGATAATTCGTCTCTATACAATACTTCATTACCAACAGCTGCAATATCTATAAATCCTTGATTTCCTAATTGAATTAAAGCTTCTATTTCTTCTTCATTTTTCTGCAGATCTTCTCCCAACCAAGCTCCGACCGTTGTTTTTAAACCATGTTTTTTAGCAAGCTTAGGGATGTGTTCATTTCCATCAATGCATGAAAAAGAACGGATCCATTTTGTATGTGGTTTGAGTATTTTAATTCTTTTTTCTACTTGAACTTCAGTAACAATATCTCCGGGTTTTTGCCCCTCTTCATACATGCTAAAACAAATCCCATGCATGCCTTTGTTTAAAGTGTCTCTCCAAATTGATTTTAACTGATCAATTGAACACTCACTGTAATTTACCCTAGAAGTATTAAAGTCAGTGGTAACTTTTAAATTTTGATGCTGTTCTTTTCTGAATGACATAATTTTATTTTGCGAACTAATTATTTTAAATATGTTGTATTTCTATTTTTTTTAAAAATTAGAAATAGTCTTGATAAAAAACTTTTTTTTACTCGTTATTTTTAATTTCTTTTTGTTTGGCCAACTGCGATCTTATTTCCAATGAACGCTCTTCTGTAATAGTATAATTTCGCATGATAAGCATTGCTAAAATAGTGCCTACCATTGGAAAAAAACAAAAGAAAGTATGCAAGCCGTCAACTGCAGCTTGTTGGTCTGTTGTTGCAAGATCTGAGTTAAAACCGACGATAGTAATGATTACACCACTCAGTGCTCCAGCAATTCCATAACCTACTTTTACCATCCACCAATAGATGGCTCCAAAAATACCCTCTCTACGCTTTCCTGTATTCATTTCATCAATATCAATAACATCGGCGGTCATAGACATCATAATGGTAAATAGGCTTCCAATACCAAATGAAAAGAAAGGCAATGCAATGACATACAACCACGGTTTACCGGGGATAAATAGAAAATACAGCATAATATATCCTACTAAAGAAATTGATTGAGATAACATAAAAGCTTTTTTCTTACCTAGTTTTTTTGACATCCAAGCTACAGCAGGGATAACGATAAAAGTGGTTCCTAATGCTCCTAAACATCCAAACATCGAAACCCATATTCCGCTAGCTCCAGCATCTCCATTAAATAATTTATATACAATTACAAAAAAAGTAAGTGCCGCTACAGTATTGAAAGCATTAAATATTAAAAAAGTTGCCCCACATAATTTTCTGAATTCTTTAATCTTAAAGGCTTCTGCAAAACTTTTGATTATTTTAATCAAACTATTTCCAATATTAGCTGAATTTAGTGGCTCATAATCTTCATTTAGTGTTGAATTAGTTTTTATAAAAATTGCGGGTACTATAGCGCAAATAGCAGAAGGTATCGCAACCCAAATTGCCAACTCTCTGACGGCAATATCTGCAGAGGGAAACCAGTTTTCATCATACATAATGATCCAAAACAAAGGTGCAATTACCCATGCCCATTGACCAATAAATTGAGCTATTGCCATAATATTAGTACGTTCATGAAAGTCATCACTCATTTCATAGCCCATGGCAACATAAGGAACACTAAAAATAGTTAAGCCCAGATAAAATACTAAGGACCATAAAAAGAAATACCAAAAGTTATATTGAACTCCATCAACTTTATAAAGCTGCCACATAAAAATGTAAGCAATACCCATAAGAATACCTCCAATTAGAACATATTGCCGGCGTCTTCCCCATTTCGATTTTGTATTGTCTGAAATGAACCCCATAATTGGGTCTGTAATAGCATCAAAAATTCTAGGAAAAAGAAATACCAAAGACCACATCCAGCCAGAAAATTCAAGATCTTCAATCAAAACAACCATAAAGATCCCCAGGATGGCTGGAAACATTTGGTTGGCTAACATTCCAAATCCAAAAGCTATTTTTTGTCCCATTGGGACTTTACTTTTTCTTGACATAATTATTAAATAGTATTAATTAATATTGTTTGTATCGCTTGCGCGCTTATTGTAATGGTTGATTCTTTTTGTCCCAGTAATAATTTAAAACTTTTCTGAGTTGTTCCCTCATTAAAAACTATCACAGCTATTGAACCATCTGTATTCTCTGCGGCTGTCACTTGTAGTTCTATATTTGAACTATCTGAACCAATAACCGTCGCATCTGGTCTTATATATTTACTAAAATGTGCCATTGTATAATACAGTGG
>Ga0209603_1000148_pt1 | contig 93366 bp, 69 predicted proteins | sample COGITO_mtgs_1206_FD_184812 | JGI IMG/M metagenome (GOLD analysis project Ga0209603, IMG submission 184812) | Pelagic marine microbial communities from North Sea - COGITO_mtgs_120607 (SPAdes) (version 2) | ecosystem: Environmental > Aquatic > Marine > Epipelagic ...
TGTACTTGGGATTAAAAGGGGGAGGTAATTTTTATGATTCAGACCCTACCGCATTGAGCACCTATGATCCTTTTGGGGACCCTACACAAATAGGGCTGAGTAAATTCAACCCTAATATTGGAGCTGGTGCATATTTCAAAGCATCGAACTATTGGATGTCCTTTTCGATCCCACGTTTATTTAATGTAAAGCGAAATAAAGATCTTGCCATAACGGCAAAAGACCGAGTTCATGCCTATTTTGGTGCAGGAGCCGATTTTGCAGTAACAAGTGCTATTTACCTAAAGCCATCACTGATGATTAGGAAGGTCAAAGGGCTCCCCACTACCGCGGATATAACAGCTATGGCCAGCTGGCAAAATCAGTTTGACCTAGGAATCTCTGTAAGAACAAACAGTTCTATTGCCCTTATGAGCATCGTCAGTCTAGGGAATTTTGATGTTGGTTATGCCTATGAAACACCCACCGAAAACCTCCTGTCCCAGGTCAATCTAAAAACCCATGAAATTGTCTTGCGAATAAAATTCGGAGGCGGTGAGGGGGATGCTTCAGAGCAATCCACAAGCCCAGAAGAATAACAATTTAGCAACCATTAAAATACCTATTGGTTTTTCAGATTTTGGGTGACATCGTGGCGGATGCTTTATTTTTAAGTAAAGACTTTCGAAGCATTCGATAGATACTGGTCAAAAACACTCGAAGACCACTCAATTTTGGGTTGGGGGCTAGGCCTTTACCCAGTCGCTGGATCTGCATTTCATACCAGGGAAGTTCTACACCGCCAATGCGATCAAGTAGGGAAATACCAATCCGTGGAACCGGCGACTGAAAACGTTTTTCCTTTTGCTCGAATATATCTTGGGCTAAGTGCGGATGCAGACAAAAGGGTCTTGCCAATCCAATCATATCTACCTTGTTTTGTGCCAAGGCTTCGTCCATTACAGTTACTGAACGGAATCCTCCTGTGAGAAGTAAGGGTTTGTCTGTACGCTGCCGTACTTTTTCAACATATTCCAAAAAGTAAGCTTCGCGGACTTCGGTACTTTTTTTCCGATTTCCTTTTACCATAGCAGGGCGCTCATAAGTGCCTCCGGAGATTTCAATCAAGTCCATCCCTAGCTGCGAAAGAATCTCAACCACGGCCATGGACTCTTCTTCACTAAACCCACCCCGCTGAAAATCCGCTGAATTAATTTTGATCCCGATGGGATAGTCGGCCCCAACTTGGGCGCGTATTTCTTTGTAAACCGCTACCACAAAACGGGCACGATTTTCAATGGATCCACCCCATTGGTCGGTTCTTTGATTGCTGTTGGGGGAAAGAAACTGACTGACCAGATAGCCGTGCGCTCCGTGGATCTGGCAACCCGTAAACCCTGCTTCTTTGCAAATGCGAGCCGTTGTTCCAAAACGCTTGATAAGTTCCCATATCTCAGATTCTTCCAACGCCCTAGGGGTGCCAAACAAACGCGAAGCACCGCCCATTTGAAGAGAGACTTCTGAGGGGGCGACAATTTGCTTGTTGATCCAAGAAAAGGCTTGACGTCCAGGGTGATTGATTTGAGGCCATAAGTGGACTCCTGTATTTTGAACGGTGGCAGCCCATGCTTTCAATAATTCAAAATGTGTATAATCTTCCACCACCACGTTTCGAGGTTCGCCCAACGCACGGCTATCAATCATTATATTTCCTGTGATTAGTAAGCCCGGGTGGCCTTCTGCCCACACTTTATAGGCATGAATCAAGGTTTGGGTAGGAGCATGCCGATAAGTCCCGATGTTTTCACTCATGGCCGATTTGGCAATACGGTTTTTCAGAACCGTACCGTTGGGCAGGGTCAAAGGGGCGGCAATATTTTTCACGGTAATTTTTATTGCCAATGTAAGGAATTAAGCGACACCCCCTGCGGAATCAGGATTTTACAAGGGTGATAAATAAGGGTTGAGAAAAGACGGTTAAAAATTAAAACCACAACAAGCGATTAGAATGATACTCTTTCTTATATTAGAAGCAAACCAAATAAAAATGGGAGTAGGAGCTATCGTCTTAGGAAGTGCCGCCCTTTGCATCGCAATTGCATTAGTGATTGAAGTGCAAGAGCGCTTTTAGGGATTCAATCGTTTTATTTTATAAGTACAACACCTTTTTCAAGTACGCTACATGTTTTTCAAAAGCTTGTTTACCTGCTTTTGAAATCTCACATCGTGTATTGGGGTAGTTATCTTTAAAAGACTTTTTGATATGGATATAGCCAGCTTCTTGTAGTTTTTTCAGTTGAACGCTTAAATTCCCTTTGGTTGCTTGAGTCAATTCCATCAAGGTTGTAAAATCTGCAGATGCTACTTGATGGAGACTAGAGATCACCACCAAGCGAATGGGATTACTCAATAATTTATCGGGCTGATCCATCATGAAAGCTCTTTTTTAAGCAGATAGCCTGGGATCAAATAACCTAGAATAATACAAGCATCATAAACCAACAAACCCTCTAGGGGTGTTACATAGACAAGAGCAATGGCGCCAACAAAAAAGCCAATACCACCAATCACAAGAGGTTTAAAACGCATTTGCAATCCTGAAACCAAGATACCAATACCAATGAAAAGGCTAATTATAGGCAAAGGGTTGGATTGGTAGGCTTGCATAAAAATCCATATCACAGCAAAAAGAGAGATCCCAATAACGATCCAAAGATGTTTGAGCGTTCGATCCAAGTGGGTTTCTACATAACCTGTCTTTTGAGTGTATTTATAACCGTAAAAAAGGGTACTTACAAAGCCCACAACGCCCATTATAGGCCACACCAAATAAGGAGCCACAACAGTTTCATTTACAGCTAATAGATAGTGTGTAAGACTGGTGATCAAGACCGCCCATCCCCAAAAGAGATAATAAAAGCGTTGTCCATTCAAATTGGTTTTGGTTTGTTGAATGCTTTTGGCAATTAAAGCCAAGCTCTCTTCAGAGCTAAGTTCCGTGTTTTTCATAAGGCATTTGAATTAAAACATTTGTCCAAATATAGACTAGTTTATAAAATAAACAAAATTATTTTAAAATTAGCTTCAAGGATGCTATTCTACTCATATTCGTAGGGGTGTTGGGATGTATTTTTACAAAAAATTATAAGCCACTAATAAAACTTCCCAAGGCATCTTTGAACTGAAAACCTTCAAAAGTGCGGTATTTATTCAGTTTTTTATGGGCCTCTAATCCCCAGATTAAGAATTCCACCATAAAGTAGTGGTCTGCGGGGTCAAGCGAGCCCATATGTTTTTCAACAATCTCGGAAGTACCCGCCACACTGTCGAGTAGTGATTGGTAGGCTTTTTCATTCAAATCATCACTAATGAATAGTTCATTGTTGCTAAAGAACCAGCTCAGTAGGGCATCATAAGGCCCTTTTTCATCCGCCTTTTCAAGTTTTTCTATCTTGGTAAAAAAGTCAGGAAAAAGAGTTTTGATGGCTTCGTTAATCAAATGCAAGGAAATCTGTTCAGCCCCTTCTTGTTCGCCTTCATATACCAGTTCAATTTTTCCGTTGATCGCAGGAATAACTCCTATAAAATCACCCAATCGGATACTGGTCTTCTCATCGCCTGATTGCAATAAACGATGCTCAGCGGTGCTGATTAAATTTTCATAGGCGGTGATACTCATTCGAGCACTGACTCCACTTTTAGCATCAACATATTCACTCTTACGTGCTTCAAAGCCGATTTGTTCCAAAAGGTCTTTGGCGAGTTCGGGGACGTATATGGTATCGTTATTGTGCCGCTGCAATTTTGTTTCCTGAGCGGTGATGGCCTTGGCGATTTCACGATTGTGTGGATAATGGGTAAGAATTTGCGATCCGATTCGGTCTTTCAATGGGGTAACGATGCTTCCTCTGTTGGTATAGTCCTCTGGATTGGCGGTGAAAATGATTTGTGTTTCGATAGGAAAACGCAATTTGAAACCTCGGATTTGAATTTCTTTTTCTTGTAAAATAGAGAATAGCGCAACTTGAATTCGAGCCTGAAGATCAGGCAATTCGTTAAGTACAAAAATACAACGGTGGGCTCGAGGGATCATCCCAAAGTGAATGACGCGTTCGTCGGCATAGGAAAGTTTCAGATTAGAAGCTTTGATCGGATCCACATCCCCAATAAGGTCGGCCACAGTTACATCTGGAGTTGCAAGTTTTTCAAAAAAACGGTCGTCGCGATGGAGCCATTCCACAGGAGTATCATCTCCCATTTCGGCAATTTTTTCTTGAGCCTCCCGGCTGATAGGGTTCAGTGGGTCGTCGTTTATTTCCGATCCTTGAACAACAGGAATCCACTCATCAAGCAATCCTGTCATTTGTCGCGCCAAACGAGTTTTGGCTTGACCGCGCAATCCCAAAAGGTTAATATTATGCCCCGACAACAAAGCTCTTTCCACATCTGGAATTACGGTTTTTTCATACCCGATAAGCCCGCTAAAAGTGGGCTCTCCGGCTTTGAGTCGCTGCCGCAGATTGCGTGCTAATTCGTCTTGTACAGAAATGGATTCATAGCCGCTGGCTTTCAGAGCTCCTAGGGTCTTTATTTTCTTTATAGTCATAGCTGTGGATAATAGGTTATTCTAAGCGCTTTTTTCGGTTGCTTTCATAATCTTCAAAAATCATTTCCCCCAAACCTTTTAGGCCTGTAAAAAAGGCTTTTCCTTGGTTGGCTTCCGTAAATTTTCGAATAAACTGTTGTAGGTAGGGGTCTTGGGCAATCATAAATGTTGTGATAGGGATTTTTAGTTTTCGCGATTGTCGTGCCATGTTGTAGCATTTTTCAACGATATAGTCATCAAGCCCAACACTGTTTTTATAGTACGTACCATCAGGCATTTTCAGGCAGCTGGGTTTACCATCGGTAATCATAAAAATTTGTTTGTTGCTGTTCTTTTTTCTGCGCAACATATCAAGAGCTAGTTGCAGACCAGCAACCGTATTGGTGTGGTAAGGCCCCACTTCCAAATAGGGTAAATCCTTCAAGGGAATGGGCCAAGCATCATTGCCAAAAACAAGAATTTCCAGGGTGTCTTTCGGATACCGGGTGGTGATGAGTTCGGAAAGAGCCATGGCTACTTTCTTGGCGGGTGTGATTCGATCCTCGCCATACAAGATCATACTATGGCTGATATCAATCATCAAAACGGTGCTCATTTGGGTTTTGAAAAAAGAATCTTCAACGACCAAATCGTCTTGTTGCAAACTAAAGTCAATCCCTGAGGACCGTATTTGGGCATTTTTGATGCTTTCGGTCAAGGCGATTTGCTCCAATGGATCGCCAAATTGGTAGGCTTTATATTCGCCAGTGCTGTCTTGTCCTTGGCCGACTTTTCGGGTTTTGTGATTGCCACTTCCAGACTTTCGTAGTTTTCCAAAGATTTGTTTGAGAGCATGTTCGCGCAGAAGTTTTTCTGTTTTGGCCGTTAGCGCCATACCATCGCCCGAACCGCCTCCCGATCCTTTGGGTTGGATGTAAGACTTTTCCAAAAGGTCTTTGATAAAGTCATCAATGGTATAGTCCTCATCCGTCAGTTTGTATTCTTTGTCGAGTTCCCGGAGCCATTCAATCGCTTCATCAAAATCCCCAGAGGTATGAGTAATGAGCTCCTTGAAGATTTCAAACAAGCGCTCAAAAGGAGTTTGCTCAGGTGCTTGATAGGCCGTAAATCGAAATCCCATGGCAGGGAGTTTATTTTTCATCTTTTCCAAATCAGGTTTTCACTGTTCCATCGACAATCAAAATGCGAGACAGGACAGGAAAAGTTTCATAGCATCCAAAAATAAGGATAATTTGTACATCATGCTTTTATGAAATAGAGATTGTTTCCCTGTGTCCATTCTGTGTTTTCATGAAAATTCCTATATTTGCACCGTTATCGAATCGAAGTAGGAGGCGACCATTGAGTCCCTTTTTTTTTTGGCATGGATTTTAAAACACAAGTCGAGACCTTATTACAAGCAGCATTGGATGAAAATCCAAGCCTTTTTTTGATTGCGCTGCACATAGGTGCCAACCATGCCATAAAGATTATAATTGACGGTGATACAGGGGTTTCCTTGCAAGAATGTATGCGAGTGAGCCGTGCCATAGAACACAACATGGATCGAGAAGAACACGACTTCTCCCTTGAAGTGACTTCGGCTGGGGTAGGAGAGCCGCTCACCATGATCCGGCAATACAAAAAAAATGTGGGACGGAAACTGGAGGTAACCGATACAGAAGGCAAAGTATACACTGGCAAACTGGAGGAGGCTTCGGAAAAAACCCTCAGCTTGAGTTGGAAACAACGCGAACCCAAGCCCTCGGGCAAAGGAAAAACAACGGTAAGTAAAACAAAAGAGCTGACCTATGATGCGGTCAGCAGAGCCAAAATAATTGTTCAATTTTAAGTGTACTGAAGATGGAAAATTTAGCACTCATTGAGTCTTTTTCGGAATTTAAAGATGACAAACTCATCGATCGAGTCACCTTAATGGTGATTCTTGAAGAAGTTTTTCGCAACACCTTGAAAAGAAAATACGGAAACGACGAAAACTTTGATATTATCATCAACCCCGACAAAGGGGATTTGGAGATTTGGCGCAACCGTGTTGTTGTTGAAGACGGGAAAGTGGAAGATCCCAACGAAGAAATTGAATTGACCGAAGCCAAAAAAATTGAGCCTGACTTTGAAGTAGGGGAAGATGTTTCCGAAGAAGTTAAACTAATAGACCTAGGCCGTCGCTCCATTATGAGTCTTCGTCAGAACCTCGTGGCCAAAATTTTTGAGCACGACAGCACTAACATTTTCAACCAGTTTAAAGATCGTGTCGGTGAAATTTACACGGCAGAAGTCCATCACATTCGCAGCCGAGAAGTTATTTTGCTCGATGATGAAGGAAATGAATTGATTCTTCCCAAAGACAAACAAATCCCTAACGATTTTTTCCGCAAAGGCGACAATGTTCGTGGAGTGATTGATGCTGTGGAATTACGCGGAAACAAACCTCGAATTATTTTGTCACGAACCTCTCCAGTCTTCTTGGAGAAGTTGTTTGAGCAAGAAATCCCAGAAGTATTCGACGGGTTGATTACCATCAAAAAAGCCGTTCGAATTCCAGGAGAAAAAGCCAAAGTAGCAGTAGACTCTTATGATGATCGTATTGATCCAGTAGGAGCTTGTGTGGGAATGAAAGGATCGCGAATCCATGGGGTTGTTCGTGAATTGTGTAATGAAAACATTGATGTGATCAATTACACCAACAACCTACAACTTTTCATCACGCGTTCTTTGAGCCCTGCCAAAATCAACTCTCTCAAAATCGATGAAGAAACCAAACGCGTTCAAGTATTCCTAGATCCGGATGAGGTGTCCAAAGCCATTGGAAAAGGAGGTCATAACATTCGTTTGGCTGGAAAACTGACCGGTTTTGATATTGATGTATACCGTGAAGGTATGGAAGAGGATGTAGAGTTAACGGAGTTCTCTGATGAAATCGAAGAATGGGTTATTGAAGAATTCAAAAAAGTAGGGTTGGATACGGCCAAGGCCGTATTAGAACTGGAAGTCCAAGACCTTTTAAAACGTACGGATTTGGAGGAAGAAACCATCAAAGAAGTCGTAAGAATCCTCAAAGAAGAGTTTGAAGACTAAAAGCCCAATAATTTTCTAAATTTGCACCGAAGCTGATTATATGTCCGATCAACCAAGCATACGTCTCAACAAAGTTCTCAGAGAATTAAATATCTCTCTGGATCGTGTTGTGGACTTTTTATCTGAGAAAGGAATCGAAGTGATAGCTCGTCCGACCACCAAAATTGATAACACTACCTATCAGGTACTGTTGGATGAATTTGAGACGGACAAATCCAAGCGCGATGCTTCTCAAGAAATCAGTGAAGAAAAGCGCAAAGAGAAAGAGCGTCTGCGTGAGATTCAAGAGCAAAAAGAGCAGGAACGTCTGCAACAACAGCTAGAAGCTCAGAAAGAAGCTGAGAAGGAAGCGGAAAAAAAAGTAGTAACCCCTAAGGTTGCTCTCAAAGGATTAACTCCCGTTGGGAAGATTGATCTAGAAGCGACCAAAGCTGCTTCTGCAAAAGCAAAAAAAGAAACACCTAAAAAAGCAGAACCTACTCCTGAACCTGCCAAGGCACCCGAAGCCAGTCCAGCTAAAGAGGTCCCTGTAGAGAAAATAGAGGAGGTAAAAGCGGAAACCCCTGCGAAAGTTGCAACGCAAGAAACAGCGACAGCGACAGAAGAAAAACCAAAAGCCGAAGGCGAAGAGGGGCAAGAAGCCATCAAAACTCAATATCAAAAGCTCTCAGGTCCTAAGAAAACAGGACAGACGATCAACTTGGATGCCTTTAAGTCCAAAGAGAAAAGTGTAGAAGAAGCTCGTAAGCGCAAGCGTAAACGCATCAGTAAAGATCCCAAACCCGGAGCCGGAGGTGGTGGTCAAGGAAATGCTCGTGGCAACCGTAAACCACAAGGTAAAGGACGGGCACAAGCCGCGCCAAAACACGAGCCGACAGAAGAAGAAGTACAAAAGCAAATTCGGGAGACACTTGAAAAACTTCAAGGAAAGTCTTCTAAGTCCAAAGGGGCTAAATACCGAAGAGATAAGCGATCGCAACACCGTCAGAAGTCAGAAGACGAATTGGCGCAGCAAGAAGCAGACAGCAAAATCTTGAAGGTGACAGAATTCATTACTGTAGGCGAAATCGCCACGCTGATGGAGATCGGATCTACCGAGATTATCTCTGCTTGTATGTCGCTAGGGATCATGGTTACCATGAACCAGCGCTTGGATGCAGAAACCCTAACCATCGTAGCGGAAGAATTTGGCTATGAAGTTGATTTTGTCAAAACAGAATTAGAAGAAAGTATTGTAGAAGAGGAGGAAGACGATGAAAACCTTAGCCCACGCGCCCCCATTGTGACTGTTATGGGGCATGTTGACCACGGGAAAACATCACTCCTTGATTTTATTCGCGAAGAAAATGTTATTGCAGGCGAGTCTGGGGGAATTACCCAGCACATTGGAGCCTATGGAGTAACACTCAAAAGCGGTCAACAAATGACGTTTTTGGATACTCCAGGACACGAGGCCTTTACCGCCATGCGAGCACGTGGAGCCCAAGTAACCGATATTGCTATCATTGTGGTGGCAGCGGATGACGCGATCATGCCTCAAACCAAGGAAGCGATCAGTCACGCACAAGCCGCAGGGGTACCCATTGTATTTGCGATTAATAAAATCGATAAATCCACAGCCAACCCTGACAAAATCAAAGAAGAACTGGCTGGAATGAATCTGATGGTAGAAGACTGGGGAGGTAAAATCCAATCCCACGATATCTCTGCTTTGAAAGGAACAGGGGTCAATGAACTTCTCGAAAAAGTACTTTTAGAAGCAGAACTTTTGGAATTGACAGCCAACAAAGACCGTCGTGCCAAAGGAACCGTTGTTGAAGCCTACCTTGATAAAGGACGTGGTTATGTATCCACCGTTTTGGTGCAAACAGGAACCTTAGAAATTGGAGATTATATCCTTGCTGGAAAACACAGTGGAAAAGTGAAAGCGATGTTTAACGAACGTAGTAAGGCGTTAGAATCGGCACCGCCATCAACTCCGGTCTCAATTTTAGGATTGGATGGTGCACCACAAGCAGGTGATAATTTCAATGTGCTAGTAGATGAGCGTGAAGCCAAGCAAATTGCGGCCAAGCGAACCCAACTACTTCGCGAACAAAATGTTCGTACACAGCGACATATTACTCTTGATGAAATTGGCCGTCGTATTGCGCTGGGTGACTTTAAAGAGCTCAACCTGATCCTAAAAGGAGATGTGGACGGTTCTGTAGAAGCCTTAACGGATTCTTTACAGAAATTATCTACGGAAGAAATTCAGGTCAATATTATTCACAAAGGAGTCGGTGCCATTACCGAATCGGATGTTTTATTGGCTTCGGCTTCCGACGCGATTGTAATTGGGTTTAACGTTCGTCCTACAGGAAACTCTCGAGAATTGGCCGAGAAGGAAGAAATCGATATCCGATCCTATTCCATTATCTATGACGCCATCAACGATGTGAAGGACGCCATGGAAGGCATGTTGTCTCCAGACATGAAGGAAGAGGTCACAGGTACTGTGGAAATTCGAGAACTCTTCAAAATATCAAAAGTTGGAACCATTGCAGGTTGTATGGTAACCTCAGGAAAAGTGTACCGCAATTCTGGTATCCGTGTGATTCGAGAAGGAGTAGTGGTTCATACTGGAACCCTGACGTCCCTCAAGCGATTTAAAGACGATGTTAAGGAAGTAGCCAAAGGCTATGATTGTGGGTTGCAGTTGAAAAACTACAACGACATCAAGATTGAGGATGTTCTAGAATGCTATCAAGAAGTGGAGGTCAAGAAAACCCTCAAATAACCTAGTATTGCATTTTGGGCTCTAGAAGAAAAGCTCCACGATAATGTTGTTTAAGCTCCTGTAGTCGTGACTTTGCTTCTGAACGTTTTTTAAAAGGCCCTACTTGAACTTTGTAATTTGGGGTTTCAAAACTCAAATCCGGTTTCAGATCTGGAGCAATCCGTGCAATGCTTTTGAGTGTTCTTTGTGCCCCCCCATAATCTCCATAATAGAGCTGAATGGTGAATTCATAGGACGTATAGCGCTCTTTATCGGCTTCCATTTTCAAAGCAAAAGCCTTGCTTACAAGGCTGTCCTCAATTACTAAAACTGTTGTATTTATAGGTTGTTGTTGCCCAAAAAGAAGGGTGCTGGCGACAAAAAAAACGCTTAAAAAGTATCGCATTTTGATTTTAATTTCTTCAACAAAAGAAAGACTTTTTTAGTGAATCTACAAAACAAAAGGCACTTCTATTTAGAACAGTTTTAAATTACATAAATGTCTCAAATGGGGTGGTCTGAAAAAGACTTATGCCTTACTTTTGTGGTGGATTTTAGAAGAAACTATTGCAGTTTTCAACATACATAAACACGTTTAAAATGGTGAAATTTTTCGTCGGATGGCGACAAATGATCCTTCTCACCCTGTTCACTTTACTGGCTGTGTCAGCCATAGCGCAAGAACAAGAGCCTGATCCCATGGCAGGTAAGAAGCTCTTTAATGCCAACTGTGCTGCCTGTCATAAGTTGAACAAGAAAGCAGTTGGTCCTGCTTTGAGAGGGGTTTCGGCAAAGTATGATAAGGAGTGGTTGTACAGCTGGATTAAAAATAGTTCGGCAATGATCAAGGCCGGAGATGCGCAAGCAGTTGCTATCTGGGAAGAGTATAACAAAACAGCCATGACAGCATTTCCTCAGTTGAGTAATGCTGATATCGACAACATTTTGGCCTATACGGACTATGTTCCCCCTGTCACAACACCACCAGCAGGAACAACTCCTGTAGGAGTAGCAGCCCCAGTTTCTGGGATTACCAATGAGATCATCCTAGCCGTTTTGGCTTTGGTGTTTGTACTTCTTTTGGTAATGCTCTTCTTGGTTCAAAAAACATTGCTTCGCATTGCCCAAGCGAGTGGCGTAGAACTTGCCATAGAAGACAAACCAAAACGAACACCCATTTGGCAAGCCTTTGCACAAAACCAATTTTTGGTTTTTGTCTCCGTGATCTTTCTCCTGTTGTCTAGTGCATACTTTGCTTATGGATACTTTATGCAAGTAGGGGTTGATCAAGGGTATATGCCTGTTCAACCGATTCATTATTCACACAAAATCCACGCTGGAGCCAATCAGATTGAATGTAAGTATTGCCACTCCTCAGCACGTGTCTCAAAGCATTCTGGGATTCCTGCCTTGAATGTGTGTATGAACTGTCACAAAAATATAGCCGAATACAACGGTGAAGAGGATTTAGAAAACGGCTACACGAAGGATTTCTATACCAATGAAATCAAAAAGTTATACGCTGCCGTAGGTTGGGACGAAGAGAACCAACGTTACACGGGAGAAACGAAACCTGTAAAATGGGTACGAATCCACAACTTACCAGACTTCGTTTATTTCAACCACGCCCAACACGTTCAGGTGGGTGAGATTGAATGCCAGAAATGTCACGGTCCTGTGGAAGAAATGGAAATCATGTATCAGTACTCGCCGTTGACGATGGGATGGTGTATCAACTGTCACCGTGAAACAAACGTCAAGGTGGAGAACAACGAGTACTATGCGAAAATCCATGAGGAACTTTCCAAGAAGTATGGAGTAGAGAAGCTCACTGCAGCTCAAATGGGTGGCTTAGAATGTGGAAAGTGCCATTATTAACTAGTTAGAAAGGTAGACTTATGTCAACAAAGAAAACATATTGGAAAAGCGTGGATCAGTTGGAGGAAAACAACGCCATGGTCCAAGATCTTACACAAAACGAGTTTGTTGAAAAACTTCCTGTGGATGCGGCAACGGATTCAGAAGACGAAACAGGCACAAGCCGACGTGACTTTTTAAAATACGTTGGATTTAGTACCGCAGCAGCAACATTAGCGGCGTGTGAAGGTCCTGTTATCAAATCCGTTCCTTATGTAGTACAACCTGAGCGTATTATTCCTGGGATTGCTAATTATTACGCCACAACAATTGCTGACGGTTTTGATTTTGCTAGTATTTTGATCAAAACACGAGAAGGGCGACCCATTAAAGTAGAGAGTAATAAAACGGCAGGAGTAAACAATGCTGCCAATGCACGAGTTCATGCCTCCGTATTATCGATGTATGACACATTGCGTCTGCAAGGGCCCAAAGCCAATGGTGTGGATGTCTCTTGGGATGATTTCTACCTACAAGTAGGCGCCAAGATGCAAGCCATGGCAGCAACAAACAAGCCAATTGTTTTGTTGACTCAGACACTGGCCAGTCCAACCACGCAAGCCGTTATCGAAAGTTTTGTATCCAAATTCCCTAATGTCAAACATGTTATCTACGACAGTGTGTCTGAAGATGCGGCTTTGGATGCTTTTGAAAATATATATGGAGTTCGCGCCCTAGCCGATTACGATTTCTCCAATACAGAAGCCATTGTTTCTGTTGATGCTGATATTGTAGGAGACTGGCAAGGGGGTGGTTTTGACGGAAGTTATGCAAAAGGAAGAGTCCCTGCTGGAAAAGAAAGACACCAAAAGATGTCCAAGCATTTTCAGTTTGAGTCTAATATGTCTCTTGCCGGAGCTAATGCCGATCATCGTGTACCAGCAACTCCAGCGGAATTAAAAAATATTTTAGCGAGTATTGCAGCCCAAGTTTTGGGAGAGGCCGATACGACCACACTTAGTGACCCCCACAAGAAACACGTAGCCCAAGCGGTTGAAAGTTTGCGGACTGCTAAAAAAAAAGGCGTATTAGTTACTGGAATTGAAACAGCTGCTGCTCAAGAATTAGTTCTTGCAGTCAATCAAAAATTAGCCAGTGAAGCCTTCCAACCAGGACATCCAAAAATGACACGTCAGGGAAATACCCAAGAGGTATTGCAGTTGCTTTCTGATATTAAATCCAAGAAAGTAAATGGTTTGATCACCTATGGGGCAAATCCATTATTGACTCTTGCTGAAGGTACTGGAATGGGAGAAGCCTTTGGTCAGCTAGATTTAAGTTTAGCCTTTGTAAGTAAAGAAGATGAAACGGCTGCTGTGGCACAATATGTTGCTGCGATCCCTCATTATCTTGAAGCATGGGGTGACTATGAAATCAAAAAAGGACATTACGCGCTTTCACAGCCTACCATCAAACCTTTGTTTGATACACAGCAATTTCAAGATGTATTATTAAAGCTTTCTGGAAGCAACGAATCCTATTACGAGCGTTTAAAATCCAATTGGAACAGTTCAGTTTTATATGGAGCTTCTTGGAATCAAACGCTTCATGACGGATATTTTCAACGTGAAGTGGCACCACTTTCTCAAAAGAATAGTGTTAATGCAACCAGTCATCTAAAATCACTGAGCAAAGCCAAAGACGAAGGCATGCAGTTGGTTCTTTATACCAAAACAGGGATGGGTGACGGACAGCAAGCCAATAACCCTTGGTTGCAAGAGTTTCCAGATCCAATTACACGAGTATCATGGGATAACTACCTGACGCTTTCTAAAGCGGATGCAGATCGTATTGGTTTGAAAAATGTTAATGTTGCCAACGGCGCCTTGAACGGAAGTTATGCATCGATTACGGTTAACGGCAAAAACTTGGTAGCACCTGTTCTTATTCAGCCCGGACAAACGCTGGGAACCATTGGCTTGGCTTTTGGTTATGGAGAACGAATGGGACTCAAAGAGGAAATGCAAGTAGGTGTTAATGCCTATGCACTTTACTTTGGCCAGAATAAAATCCAAAACGTTTCCATTGCTCCGGCAGAAGGGTATCACGAATTTGCCTGTGTTCAGTTGCACAATACCCTTATGGGAAGAGGTGATATCGTAAAGGAAACAACCCTTGAGGTGTTTAACACCAAAGACAGCTACTACTGGAATCCTGTTCCTGAAGTATCCAAGAATCACATGGAAATGCCCGTTACTTCTCCAGAAGTAGATATGTGGCAAGAGTTTGATCGTTCTATTGGACATCACTTTAATCTTTCTATTGACTTGAATGCTTGTACTGGTTGTGGCGCCTGTGTTATTGCTTGTCACGCTGAGAATAACGTTCCTGTAGTTGGGAAAAAAGAGGTACGAAAGTCAAGAGATATGCACTGGTTGCGTATTGACCGTTATTATTCCTCGGACACTTCTTTCGAAGGAGATCTTGATACCAAGGAAAATATTTCGGGACTCGGCGATTCCTTAACCACTTTCGGAGAGATGGAGCAAGCCTCCGAAAATCCACAGGTAACATTCCAGCCAGTAATGTGTCAGCACTGTAACCACGCACCTTGTGAAACTGTTTGCCCTGTGGCAGCATCTTCTCATGGGCGTCAGGGACAAAATCATATGGCATACAACCGTTGTGTGGGAACTCGTTACTGCGCAAACAACTGTCCATATAAAGTACGTCGTTTCAACTGGTTCTTATACAACCAAAACGACGAATTTGACTACCACATGAACAATGATCTTGGACGCATGGTATTAAACCCTGATGTAGTTGTTCGTTCTCGTGGTGTAATGGAAAAATGTTCGATGTGTATTCAAATGACACAGAAAACTATTTTGGATGCCAAATTGGAAGGACGTCAAATTAAAGATGGAGAATTCCAAACAGCCTGTTCCAATGCTTGTGATAGCGGAGCCATGGTCTTTGGTGATATCAATGATAAAGAGAGCCAAGTAGCTCAGTTAAAAGAAGATTCACGGATGTATCACTTATTGGAGCACGTCGGGACCAAACCCAACGTGATGTATCAAGTCAAAGTGCGCAACACGGATCAAAGTTAAAATAAAGAAAAACAGAATCGTATGGCATCGCATTACGAAGCACCGATAAGAAAACCACTCGTCACCGGAGACAAATCCTATCATGACGTTACCGTTGATGTGGCCGCCCCTGTTGAAGGTGCCGCCAATCGACAGTGGTGGATTGTTTTTGGCATTGCACTCACGGCATTCCTCTATGGACTCGGGTGTATTATCTACACCATATCTACTGGAATTGGTACTTGGGGCCTCAACAAAACAGTGGGTTGGGCCTGGGATATTACCAACTTCGTTTGGTGGGTAGGGATTGGACATGCAGGAACCTTAATCTCTGCAGTACTCTTACTATTTCGTCAGAAATGGCGTATGGCGATTAACCGTTCTGCGGAAGCCATGACCATTTTCTCGGTAATCCAAGCGGGATTGTTTCCTATCATTCACATGGGACGCCCTTGGTTAGCCTATTGGGTTCTTCCAATTCCAAACGGATTTGGATCTCTATGGGTCAACTTTAATTCTCCTTTGCTTTGGGATGTATTCGCAATTTCCACCTATCTATCCGTATCCTTGGTGTTCTGGTGGACTGGACTACTCCCTGACTTTGCTATGATTCGTGACCGAGCGGTTCGTCCGTTTCAAAAGAAAATTTACAGCTTACTCAGCTTCGGTTGGAGTGGTCGTGCCAAGGATTGGCAACGTTTTGAAGAAGTATCTTTGGTTTTGGCCGGTTTGGCAACACCGTTGGTACTCTCAGTACACACGATCGTATCCTTTGACTTTGCCACTTCGGTAATTCCAGGATGGCACACCACCATCTTCCCGCCCTATTTTGTGGCTGGAGCGATTTTCTCTGGATTTGCGATGGTAAACACCCTTTTGATCATCATGCGTAAGGTGTCTCATTTGGAAGACTATATTACCGTTCAGCACATTGAATTGATGAATATCGTGATTATGATTACCGGTTCTATTGTAGGAGTGGCTTACATTACAGAATTGGTTATCGCTTGGTATTCTGGGGTTGAATACGAACAGTATGCCTTCCTCAATCGTGCAACAGGACCTTACTGGTGGGCTTACTGGTCGATGATGACCTGTAACGTATTTTCGCCACAATTTATGTGGTTCAAGAAATTGAGAACGAGTATTATGTTCTCATTCATTATCTCAATTGTCGTAAATATTGGAATGTGGTTTGAGCGTTTTGTAATCATTGTGACATCATTGCACCGTGACTACTTACCTTCTTCCTGGACGATGTTTTCTCCCACCTTTGTGGATATTGGAATCTTTATTGGAACCATCGGTTTCTTCTTCGTACTCTTTTTATTGTACGCCAGAACTTTCCCGGTGATTGCCCAAGCAGAAGTGAAGACTATATTGAAGTCTTCTGGTGAAAAATATAAAAAATTAAGAGACGCTCATGAGTAGTAATAAAGTCATACATGCCTTGTACGATGATGACGATGTATTATTGAAAGCCGTCAAGTCAATCAAGGACGAAAAGCATCATATTGAAGAGGTTTATACCCCCTTCCCTGTTCACGGTCTAGATAAAGTTCTCGGCTTGGAAGGAACACGCATTGCCATTATGTCCTTCATTTACGGTTGTATTGGATTCGGTGTCGCCGTTGCCATGATCAACTTCATCATGATTGCGGATTGGCCCCAAAACATCGGAGGAAAGCCAAGTTTTTCCTTTTTGGAAAACATGCCAGCCTTTGTGCCTGTTATGTTTGAAATGACCGTCTTTTTTGCGGCTCATTTAATGGTGATAACATTCTATCTCCGAAGCAAACTTTGGCCTTTTAAAGAAGCTGAAAACCCTAATCCACTCACAACCGATGATAAATTCTTGGTTGAAGTGGCCGTGGAAGAAAACGAAAAAAAGTTGACCGCCCTGTTAAAAAAGACAGGTGCTATCGACATCGCATTAATTGACAAAGACCATTAAAATGAGAAAGGGAATCCTTATTTTAAGTTGTATTGGCTTGTTGGGCTTGCAGTCTTGTTTTGATCCTGCCAAACCTAACTACCAGTACTTTCCAAACATGTACGAACCTGTAGGCTATAAAACCTATCAGGAAACGGAGGCCTTTGCCAATGGAATAGAAGCACAGTTACCCGTGGAAGGTTCCATTTCGAGAGGCTGGGTGCCTTACGAATATGCAGATTCTAACGAGGGATATGAAGCGGCCAAAGCCAACTTGAACTCTCCAATTGCTTTTAGTGAGAAAAATCTTGCTAATGGTAAAGAACTCTATGGAATCTATTGCGCCGTATGTCACGGTAAAAAAGGTGACGGACAAGGAATATTAATGACCCGAGAAAAGTTTCTAGGGGTGCCGAGTTATGCCGATCGTGAGATCACTCCTGGGAGTATTTACCACGTATTGATGTATGGTCGTAATGCCATGGGATCCCACGCTGGACAGGTTAACGCCACAGAGCGTTGGCAGATTGCACAGCATGTGATGCAACTAAGAGCTGAATTGGTTAAGTAAATCGTATTAGAGATTATGTACACATTTCCAAATAGATTAAAAATTACCTTCCTTGTGTTAGTATTGGTTGGCGCAGCAGGTCTGGTAGCCGGATTTTTATCAGCCCCTTCTTCGGTAGCGGAAGCTCAATCGATGGTAGCCGATGCCCACCACGGTGGCGGTCATGGCGAAACGCATGGTGAAGCGGCTACAATAAGCCACGGCGATAGCAATGCAGAGAAGAATTCGCATGTAGCGGAAACAACAGAAGCGCATGAAGATGACCACGGAGAACATTTATTGCATCAATTGCAAAATAAGCCTTGGGCCGCACTTTATGTAGCTGCATTCTTCTTTATGATGATTGCACTTGGAACATTAGCCTTTTACGCTATCCAACGTGCAGCACAAGCCGGTTGGTCCATTTTACTTTATCGCGTGATGGAAGGGATCACAGCTTATTTGCTCCCTGGAACACTTATCGTATTGTTTTTATTAGTGCTTTCAGGAATGCACCTGAACCATCTATTCATTTGGATGGATCCGGAAGTCGTAGCCCACGATAAAATAATTCAAGGAAAAGTAGCCTATCTCAATGTGCCATTCTTTTTGGCGCGTGCGGTATTCTATATTTTGGGGTGGAACTTCTACCGCTATATTTCCAGAAAATATTCACTGGCGCAAGATGCCGCCAATGATATCAGCAATCACAAGAAAAATTTCCGTTGGTCAGCAGGCTTTTTGGTGTTTTTTATTGTAACGGAATCCATGATGTCATGGGACTGGATCATGTCTATCGATCCTCACTGGTTTAGTACTCTTTTTGGATGGTATGTTTTTGCCAGTATGTTTGTGTCTGGTATTACTGTGATTGCATTAATTACTATATACCTTAAGTCAAAGGGCTATTTACCAGAAGTAAACGATAGTCATATCCATGACTTAGGGAAATTCATGTTTGGAATTAGTGTCTTTTGGACATACCTGTGGTTTTCTCAATTCATGTTGATTTGGTATTCCAATATTCCAGAAGAAGTCACTTATTTCTTAACACGAATTGAAGATTACAACTTACCGTTCTTTGGAATGTTAGTGATGAACTTCCTATTTCCATTGTTGGTATTGATGAACAGCGACTACAAACGTTCCAATTATATTATTGTTGGCGTCGGTATTGTTGTTGTATTGGGACATTACATAGATATATTCAATATGATCATGCCGTCAGCAGTCGGGGATCAGTGGTTTATTGGTATGGCAGAAATTGGAGGCTTTTTGTTCTTCCTTGGGCTGTTTTTATGGGTCGTATTCAGCGCCTTATCCAAAGCACCACTAATTGCCAAAGGCGATCCTTACATGGGGGAGAGCGAGCGTTATCATTATTAAAAATTAATATAGGATAGAGAGAAATGACTATAGCACTTTCATTAACGATTTTAGTTCTTATTGGAATTTCCGTATGGCAGATTGCAAAAATATTTGAACTGTCACAATCCAAAAAAGAAAACACACAGGTAGCCAATGACAACGACAACCGATACAACGGTCAGTTGATGTTTGCTTTCCTTTTGTTTATCTATGGAATCACATTATATTCCTTTTGGAAATGGGGGGATGTTTTATTGCCAGAAGCCGCTTCAGAACATGGTTCCGAATATGATAACTTGATGTGGATTTCGTTTGCCATCATCTTTTTTGTACAAACAATCACACAAGCCTTATTGCACTATTTTTCTTACAAATACCATGGGAAAAAAGGACAAAAAGCATTGTTCTATGCCGACAACGATCGCTTGGAGGCCATCTGGACCATCATTCCTGTAATCACTTTAGCGGGATTGATCTTATACGGCCTTTACACTTGGACGGATATTATGAGTGTAGAAGAAAACGAAGATGCCTTGGTGGTAGAATTGTACGCGCAGCAGTTTAACTGGAAAGCACGTTACGCTGGAGACGACGGTGTCCTTGGTGATGCCAATGTTCGTTTTTTACAGGACTTTGACGGTCGTAACCTTGTAGGTATTGACGCCACAGACCCCAATGGTTTGGACGACGTTATTGTACAGGAATTGCACTTGCTTGTGGGAAGAGAAGTCATATTTAAGATGCGCTCCCAAGACGTATTGCATTCGGCTTACATGCCTTTTTTCCGAGCACAGATGAATTGCGTGCCTGGAATGATCACCGAGTTTGCTTTTACACCCAATAAAACCACTGACGAGATGCGTCTTGATCCTGATGTGGTTGCTAAAGTCAAAAAGATTAACAAAATCCGGGCTGAGAACAGCAAAGCTTTAGTTGCCAATGGCGAAGAAGCTTTGGAGCCTTATGTATTTGATTATTTGTTACTTTGCAATAAAATTTGTGGTGCATCACACTACAACATGCAAATGAAAATAGTAGTAGATACCCCAGAAGAATTTGAAAAATGGATGGCTGATCAACAAACGTTTGCTCAGGTTATTCAATAAACTATTAAAGAAAAATTAGATATGTCAACAGCAGCAGCGCAAGTACACGAGGAGGATCACGGACATCATCACAAAGAAACTTACATAACCAAATACGTCTTTAGTCAAGACCATAAAATGATTGCAAAACAGTACCTGATCACAGGGCTGTTCATGGGAATCATCGGCATTGCTATGTCGCTTTTGTTCCGTTTGCAATTGGCTTGGCCAGAGCAGCCTTTCGGAATTTTTGAGGTTTTGCTTGGGAAATGGGCTCCGGATGGAGTTATGGATCCAAACGTATACCTTGCTTTGGTCACTATTCATGGAACCATCATGGTGTTCTTTGTACTGACTGCTGGTTTGAGTGGAACCTTTAGTAACCTTCTCATTCCGTTGCAGATTGGTGCACGCGACATGGCGTCGGGCTTGCTAAATATGATCTCATTTTGGTTATTTTTCCTATCCAGTGTGATTATGATAGCTTCTTTGTTTGTGGAAGCTGGACCGGCCGCTGCCGGTTGGACTATTTATCCACCGTTGAGTGCCTTACCACAGGCGCAGCCTGGGTCCGGTATGGGAATGACCCTTTGGTTGGTCTCTATGGCAATTTTCATCGCTTCCTCTCTTTTGGGTTCATTGAACTATATTGTTACAGTTCTAAACTTACGTACCAAAGGAATGACCATGACACGTTTACCACTCACCATTTGGGCTTTCTTTGTGACAGCTATTATTGGAGTAGTATCCTTCCCGGTTCTTTTATCTGCCGCTTTGTTGTTGATCATGGATCGTAGTTTTGGGACTTCTTTCTTCCTCTCGGATATCTTTATCCAAGGAGAGGTGCTGCATTATCAAGGGGGATCACCTGTATTGTATGAGCACTTATTTTGGTTCTTAGGCCACCCGGAAGTATATATTGTATTGCTTCCCGCTCTTGGAATCACCTCAGAAATTATTGCCACCAATGCTCGCAAACCGATTTTCGGTTACCGTGCCATGGTAGCGTCTATTTTAGCCATCGCCTTTTTGTCTACCATCGTTTGGGGACACCATATGTTTATTTCAGGAATGAATCCATTCTTAGGATCTGTATTTACGTTTACAACCCTTTTGATTGCGATTCCTTCTGCGGTTAAAGCCTTTAATTATATCACGACTCTTTGGAAAGGAAATCTGCAACTAAATCCTGCGATGCTCTTTTCTATTGGTTTGGTATCCACCTTTATTACGGGAGGACTTACAGGTATTATATTGGGAGATAGCACCTTAGACATCAACGTACATGACACGTATTTCGTTGTGGCACACTTCCATTTGGTAATGGGTATTTCAGCGCTCTATGGTCTTTTTGCAGGAGTCTATCATTGGTTCCCTAAGATGTTTGGCCGAATGATGAATAAAAATCTAGGCTACGTCCATTTCTGGGTTACAGCCGTAGCCGCTTATGGCGTATTTTTCCCTATGCACTTTGTTGGAATGGCGGGTTTACCAAGACGTTATTACACCAATACAGCCTTCCCATATTTTGACGATCTAGCGAACATCAACGTTGTGATTACTGTATTCGCATTGATTGCTGGTGCGGCTCAGTTGGTTTTCCTTTACAACTTTATCCATAGTATGTTTTACGGAAGAAAAACCGAACAAAACCCATGGCGTTCCAATACACTTGAATGGACAGCCCCTGTGGAGCATATGCACGGAAACTGGCCTGGAGCCATTCCACACGTACACCGTTGGGCCTATGATTATTCTAAGCCTGGACAGGAAGAGGATTTTGTTCCACAACACATTCCTTTGAAAGAAGGAGAGGAAGAACTCCAACATTAAGAACTATTGAAAAAAGCTGCCCTAGGGCAGCTTTTTTTATTTAGCACAAAACAGATTCACTTGTAGGACTTTTCCACGTTTTTATAAAGGTTTAAGTTATTTAAAAAAATAAGTCTTTCACGGCGCGTACTAAATGCAGAGGATTACGCAAAGCATTGGCTTTTAGATTCAGTCTATGGTGGGCATCGAAATCATTTAATTGATTTATATTACTATGGTTATTAAGGGTGGGACCTTTGGTACACACCCCCAACTAAAACCCTCAAGTCTTGACCTATGGATTTATGCCGCAACTGCCCTTTTGCAGATTTCACTCATAAAAACAAGGACCTAATTGATATCTATCAATATTTCCAATCCTTTTGTATCGATGAAGGAAATCAGATTTTTTCAGAGGAGGAAAGCCTTAGGGGGGGTTATTGTATCCGTGAAGGGAATTGTCTTGTTTTTAAATGTTGCAGCAATGGCAATGAACAAATGATCAACCTTGTGACTAGAGGCGAGGTTCTAGGCATAAGAAGCGTTATCAATGAGGAACAAACGAACCTAGGGGCAAGGGTAATCACCCAACTAAAAGGATGTTTTATACCCAAAAGTGTTTTTTTTCAGCTGCTTAACGAACATCCAATATTTACCCGTTTTATCGTTAACAAGCTGGCTGAATATGTCAAAAATACCGACGATAAAATCATCAGTCTAAGGCAAAAAACATTCGTCAAAAAACAGCGGAGTTACTTCTAAAACTATCCATCTATTTTCCTGAAAACGTAGAAGGTTATATTCAAGTAAATATGACCCGAAAAGACATGGCAAATCTATTAAGAATGGCCACCGAGTCTTTGATACGAGCGTTATCGCATTTTAATGAAAAAAAACTGATTAAGTGTCGAGGAAGAAAAATAAGAATAGTGAGCATTCAGAAACTAGAACAGATTAGCAAAGGGATTTAAAGTCGTTCCAAGGGATTCTTTTATTAGGATTATATTTGTAGTAATGAACGAGCATTTAGACCCGGAAAAAGAACGTTTGTCCACCGAAGAACAGGACATCGACAAAGCATTACGACCACTGAGTTTTGACGATTTTGCGGGACAAGATGCCATTCTTGAAAATTTAAAAATATTTGTAGCAGCAGCCAACCAGCGTGAGGAAGCCTTGGATCACACCTTGTTTCATGGTCCTCCTGGATTGGGAAAAACAACCTTGGCGCACATCCTTGCCAACGAACTTCAGGCAGGGATCAAACTAACCTCTGGACCGGTACTGGATAAGCCTGGTGATTTAGCGGGATTGCTCACCAACCTACAGCCAAGGGATATTCTTTTTATTGATGAAATTCATCGTTTGAGCCCCATCGTAGAAGAATATCTCTATTCGGCTATGGAGGATTTTAAAATTGATATTATGATCGAAACGGGCCCCAATGCTCGCACCGTTCAGATTCACTTAAATCCATTTACATTGGTGGGAGCTACCACACGATCAGGGCTTTTGACAGCCCCGATGCGGGCTCGTTTTGGAATCAGCAATCGCTTAGAGTATTATTCCACAGAGCTGCTGGGAACCATCGTAGAACGAAGTGCCAATATTCTAAAGGTACCGATTGATCTTGAAGCGGCTTTGGAAATTGCCGGACGTAGCCGCGGGACGCCACGGATCGCCAATGCACTATTGCGTCGTATTCGTGATTTTGCCCAAATCAAAGGAAATGGTAACATTGACATAGCCATTACAAAATACGGTCTTAAAGCACTGCAAGTAGATCAACATGGATTGGATGAGATGGACAATAAGATTTTAACCACGCTGATCGACAAGTTCAAAGGAGGCCCTGTTGGGATTACAACCCTAGCCACAGCAGTGGCAGAAAATGGAGAAACCATAGAGGAAGTCTATGAACCTTTTTTAATTCAACAAGGGTTTATTGTTCGGACTCCGAGAGGACGAGAAGTCACCGAGTTGGCCTACCGCCACTTGGGGCGTGTCAAAGGAAATCAAGGCGGTCTTTTTTGATGGATGCCGCCCCTCCATTCAAAACCACCCTGCATTGGAGTCAATTGCTTCGAAACAGTACTCGATTGGTCAAAAATCCAATTCCCTTTCATCATAAATGGTTCAATAAATTCGGGGAAACACTAAAGTTTCGATTTTTTAATGGAACTAAAGTTTTCTTGACCCGTGATCCTGAATTTGCCCTTCATGTTTTACGAAAAAATCACAAAAATTATCACAAGTCTGACGTCACCTCCAAAGATTTAGGCCAGTATATCGGTAAGGGGCTTTTGACACTCAACGGAGATGAGTGGAAGAAAGATCGGCGATTGTTGCAGCCGGGTTTTTACAAAGAGCGCATCCGAAAACTATACAACGGAGTCATCCCACAGACCATTACCAAAGTGTTGCAGCAAATTCCTCAAAACACACCTACGGACATCAAACCGTATATGAATCAGCTGGCATTTGAAGTAGTGACTCACGCCTTGTTTGAAATGAAAATTGAGCAGCGGCGTTTGGAAGAGATTCGTCAGATTATTGATTCCGTACAAGAGCATTTTGTCAAGAAAATACGTCAGCCCCAATGGAATTTTTGGCGCTATCTCACAGGTGTTAATTTTACGATCGACAAAAAAGTACTGCGAATTCGGACAATTATGAATGCCCTTGTAGAAGAGCGTATCGCTTCCGGCACATCCCATGAAGACCTTTTGGACTTGATGCTTAATAGTACTTACGAGGACGGAAGCAAGATGGAGCGCGCGCGCATTATTGATGAGTTGATCATTTTAATTGTAGCAGGACATGAAACCACAGCCAACGCCCTTTGCTTTCTTTGCTATGAATTGGGCCAAAACCCAGACAATCTCCAAAAAGTAAAGGCTGAAATACAATCATTAGAGGATTCGTTGACTCCCTATGAACAGTTGGGACAGCTTACATATACCCAAGCTGTCGTAAATGAAACCCTCCGTCGGTATCCGCCTGCTTGGATTGTTGACCGAAAAGCTCTAGCCGAAGATCAAATAGGGAAGGAATGGATTCCTAAAGACGCCTTTATCGCAGTATCCATTTATGAATTGCATCATCATCCAGACTATTGGGTCAGCCCAAAGCAATTTCTTCCCGAACGTTTTTTAAAACCACCTCCACCAGTCTATATTCCTTTTGGTGTGGGCCCCCGTATGTGTATAGGCAATCATTTTGCCCTTTTTGAAATGATGGAGGTTCTTCGTCAACTCGCACTCCATTTCACCCTAAGCCCTGTTTCAGAACCACCAACGCCCCTCGCCTTAATAACACTTCAACCGGAACACTTGATTCTTTGTCTAAATCCAGCAGATGACTAAAGCGAGGTATACGCAACTATTAAAAGAAGAAGCCCAACGTTTGGGCTTTTTGAGTTGCGGGATTTCCAAAGCTGGATTTTTGGAAGCAGAAGCGCCACGACTGGAGCAATGGCTCAGGGATGATCGGCATGGAAAAATGGGCTATATGGCGAACCATTTTGACAAGCGTTTGGATCCCACGCTATTGGTGCCTGACGCCAAAAGTGTCATCTCGCTACTATTTAATTATTTTCCCGAAGCGGAACAGCAAGACCCCGAAGCTCCTAAATTCGCAAAGTACGCCTATGGTACCGACTATCACTTTGTACTTAAAGACAAGCTCAAACAGCTGTTTCAGTATCTAGAGGAGGAGATTGGCACGATCAATGGACGGGTTTTTGTGGATTCAGCTCCAGTAATGGAAAAAGCATGGGCGGCAAAGAGCGGCTTGGGCTGGGTGGGGAAAAACACCAATTTGATAGCCAAATCCACAGGCTCTTTTTTCTTTATTACAGAGATCATCTGCGACCTTGAATTTGACTACGACGGCCCCGCCACCGATCATTGTGGGAGTTGCACTGCCTGCATTGATGCTTGTCCGACAGAGGCCTTAACCCCCTATCAAATAGATGCGAGTAAATGCATCTCTTATCTCACCATCGAACTAAAAGACGAAATTCCTTCCGAATTTCAAGGAAAAATGAACAACTGGGCTTTTGGTTGTGATGTATGCCAAACCGTTTGCCCATGGAACCGCTTTTCCCAAGTTCACCAAGAACCGGCATTTCAACCCAAAGAAGAACTATTGACCTATAGCGCAAAGGATTGGGAAGAAATCACCCGTGAAACCTTTGATGTGATCTTTAAAAAAAGCCCTGTGAAACGAACCGGATTTGACCGTCTGAAGCAAACCTTTCGTTTTTTGCGTTAAACCTCCTGTAGCAATGCTGCAGGAATACTAAATTTTTTTTAAAGCCACTTTATTTTATACTTTGAACCTGCTTTCGTTGGGAAACGCCAAGCAAAAAACCCAATCTAAAACTTAAACTACTTATGTATGAAAAAATCTTTTTTTCTGCTCCAACTGTTGGCATTTCTGATGGTGGTGCTCGGTGCTTTTGCACAAACCGTTACCGGTGTTGTGATGAGCGAAGATGGACCTTTACCGGGGGCCACAATTATAATCAAGGGAACCACCCAGGGAACCACCTCTGATTTTAACGGAAACTTTAGCATCAATGCCGATGCGGATGCCGTCTTGGAGGTTTCTTTTGTAGGATTTGTCTCACAAGATATAGCGGTAAATAATCAAAATAATTTGACTGTTACCTTAGCTTCTGATAATGCGTTGGATGAAGTTCTTGTTACGACAGGATACGGAACCCAATCTAAACCCGATATTACTGGCGCTGTTTCAACAATTGAAGCAAAAGACCTAACGGCAGTCCCGGCTTCAACATTTTCACAGCAAATGCAAGGACGTGCATCTGGAATTTCTATTGTAAGTGATGCAACTCCTGGAGGAGAAGCTACTGTTCGTATCCGAGGATTTGGTACAACAGGAAATAATAATCCACTTTATGTGATTGATGGCGTACCCTCTCAGTCTCAGGGAAACTTGAACCCACAGGATATTGAGTCACTTCAAATATTGAAAGATGCATCAGCGGGCTCAATCTATGGATCACGTGCAGGTAATGGAGTTATCATTATCACTACTAAAAAAGGAAAGGTTGGCGAACCTCGAATTAACTATAGCACTTACTATGGTTGGCAAACTGCCGCAGAAGATGTAGATGCCCTAAATGCTAGAGACTTAGGAGAATACCTTTATTTAGCAGACTATTATGCAGGAAAAACGCCTTCGCATGGACAGTATGGATTCAGTGGCACCCCTGAGAATCCACAAATTTCAATTCCAAATTATGTATTTCCAAGTGGAGCAAATTCTGTAGATGAGTCGTTGTACTCATTGACACCTGACAACATTTACGCGATTACAAGGTCTGCGGACACAAACTGGTGGGAATTGCTAAAACGAGATAATGCACCCATGTATCAGCACTCAATAGACGCAAGTGCTGCTACTGAAAAATCTCAATACGCTTTTAATGCTACCTTTTTCAGTCAAGATGCTGTTGTGAATTATCAGGGATATCAAAGAGCCTCTATTTGTTTAAACTCTTCTACTAAAACACTGGGAGATCGTTTAGAAATTGGTGAAAACTTCACTCTTTCATTAGACAACAGAAAAGGGGGGTATCAAAATGATGGGGAGCAAAATGCTGTTTCTGGGGCTTACAAACACCACCCACTCTTACCCAATTACGATATAGCGGGTAACTTTGCAGGAAGTAGAGGATTAAACCTAAGAAACAATTACAATCCTTATGCAAGTCAGTTCAGAAATCAGGATGATCGTGTTCGAAGAAGTCGAGCCTTTGGAAACATTTATGCACAACTCACTTTTGCCGAGGATTTTAAATTTAAGACGAGTTTTGGAGGGAATTTACAGAATCAACGATCACTCGACATTGGGAGACCTCAGCCAGAATATGTTGAGGGAAATTTTATCAATGGTCAGACGAGCTCACACAATTGGGAATATGAATGGACATGGACCAATACCCTTTCCTGGAAAAAAGTAATTAATGATGTTCATGATATAAGTGCTTATTTAGGTGTGGAAGCTATTCAAGGGTATGGTGAGTATTTTGGTGCTGGAAGACAACGTTTCCCTTTTGAAACAACAAATATTATACGACCCTGAATGGGAATCAAAATTTCTGAATATTGAAAAACGAAATGACATTGCTAAGTGGGATGAGAAAGGAAACTTGATAAGCTAGTTTTTAATACTTGTATTTTCTTTTTCTATTCAAAAACAGATCATATTTTCACCAATCTGTTGGTGAAAAATTACACTTCTAGTAAAGCTTGCCATCTCTACAGAAATGGTTACTTTTATCCTTGCAAAAACCCAAGTTCGTTAAATCATGTCAATCCCATTGTCTTTTAGGAAAGTTATTGGAAGACTCGTCCTATTTTTAGTAGCTATGGGAGGGCTTATATCCTGCGCCCCCACGGATAATTCTTACATAGAAAAGCTACAACATCCGGAATGGTTTCAAGCGGCCATGAAGAATTTGACAGACATTGTTGTATATGATATATTTTCTCCACCGGTAGCTTCACGAGTATACTTATACCCATCTATTGCAGCCTATGAAACGGCGCGTCAACAAGCACCGCAAGCTTATCAATCTCTTAGTGGTCAAGTAAAAGATTTGCAACCAGTACCCCAGCCAGAATCTGAAGCGGTCAACTTTTCTTTAGCCTCGCTTTATGCGTTTAATAAGGTTGGAAAAGCTTTGATTTTTTCAGAAAACAAGATGGATGCTTTTGAAGCGGATTTTCAAATCAAGTTATCGGAAATAAAGGTGCCCAAAAAGGTCAATAAAGCGTCTCGTATTTACGGTGAAGCGGTGGCCGCTCATATCCTAGAATGGTCAAAGGGTGACCTTTACAGTCAGACAAGAACCTATCCGAAATATACCATTCAAGAGCCCGAGCAATTCTGGAAACCTACCCCTCCTGATTATATGGATGGGATTGAACCCCATTGGAAGGACATACGAACCATGGTTTTGGATTCTTCGAACCAATTTGCACCCAAAGACCCAATCCCTTTTGATCTAACAAAAGGCAGTCCTTTCCAAAAACAACTACAGCAAGTTTTTGAAATTGGTCGTGGTCTTACAGATGAACAGTTGGAAATAGCAAAATTTTGGGACTGCAACCCCTATGTAACACATCATCGCGGTCATGCGATGTTTGCCACCAAAAAAATTACACCGGGAGGGCATTGGATTGGAATCACAGCCATTGCAACACGCCAATCAGAGTCTAGTTTTCTCGATACCGTCAACGCCTACACCAACGTAAGCATTGCTTTATTTGATGCCTTTATCAGTTGTTGGGATGAAAAGTGGGATACGCTTGTAGTACGCCCCGAAACTTTGATTAACAAGCATTACGACGAAGAGTGGTTATCCGTCTTGCAAACACCTCCGTTTCCCGAATACACCAGCGGTCATTCTGTTATTTCAAGAGCGGCTGCACTGGCCTTAACGGATTTATTTGGAGAAAATTTTGCTTTTACAGACACCACAGAATTAGAATATGGACTTCCGCAGCGATCCTATAAGTCTTTTATCCATGCGTCTGAAGAAGCAGCAATATCTCGTTTGTATGGGGGAATCCATTATATGATGGCCATCGAAGAAGGGGTCAATCAAGGTCAAGAAGTAGGTACTTATGTGGTGGAGAAAATTCAAACCAAAATTGGGTCGGAAGAAGCCTTAGCAGCACATTAAAGATTTCATTCCAAACATTTTCCCACTAAGGTTCCATCGGACTCATTTTCTTTGCTACTTTTGAGTAACACCTTTTCGTATGAATGAAAATCAGCAAAGAAGGGAAGCGCTTGTGTACCACGCCAAGCCCACTCCCGGTAAAATTGCCGTTGTCCCTACCAAACGTTATCAAACCCAGCGTGATTTAGCCTTGGCTTATTCTCCTGGCGTTGCCATTCCTTGTCAAGAAATTGAAAAGGAGGTTGATAATGTGTACAAATATACCAACAAAGGAAATCTGGTAGCCGTTATCTCTAACGGTACGGCCGTTTTAGGCCTTGGAGATATTGGGCCCAATGCGTCCAAACCCGTAATGGAAGGAAAGGGACTCCTATTTAAAATATTTGCCGATATCGATGTTTTCGATATTGAAATTGACGCCAAAGATCCAGAGGAATTTATACGTACAGTAAAAGCCATTGCTCCCACTTTTGGAGGGATCAATTTGGAAGACATCAAAGCTCCCGAGGCTTTTGAAATTGAAAACAGGCTCAAGGAAGAGCTCGACATACCCGTCATGCATGATGATCAGCATGGAACAGCCATCATCTCTTGTGCAGCACTGCTCAACGCTTTGGAATTGGTCAATAAAAAAATTGAAGATGCCACCATTGTGGTATCTGGAGCTGGAGCCGCTGCCATCTCATGCACACGACTTTATCAAGCATTTGGAGCACGTGCAGAGAATATTATGATGACCGACAGCAAAGGGGTCATTCGTAAAGACCGGGAAAACCTAACCAAAGAAAAGGCTGAATTTGCTACGGATAGAGATGTAAATACCCTAGAAGAAGCTATGAAAGGAGCCGATGTTTTTATCGGTTTGTCATTGGGTAACATTGTAACGGAAGACATGCTCCGTGGGATGGGTCCCGATCCGATTGTTTTTGCCATGGCAAATCCCGATCCGGAAATCACTTACGACCATGCTTGCTCGGTTCGTGATGACATCATCATGGCTACAGGGCGTTCCGATCATCCCAATCAGGTGAACAATGTATTGGGCTTTCCTTTTATCTTCCGTGGAGCACTTGACGTTCGAGCCACAGCGATCAATGAAGCCATGAAAATGGCCGCGGTTCGCGCTTTGGCTCGTTTAGCCAAGGAGCCTGTTCCAGAACAGGTTAATGTTGCCTATGACCAAACGCGATTGAGTTTTGGAAAAGACTATATTATTCCGAAACCGTTTGATCCACGTTTATTAGTAGAAATACCCCCAGAGGTAGCCAAAGCAGCAATTGATTCTGGCGTAGCAACAGCACCTATCGAAGATTGGGATCGCTATAAAGAAACGCTTCAGAGCCGTCTTGGGAACGACCAAAAACTGGTGCGCATGCTACACAACCGTGCCAAAATAGATCCCCAACGAGTCGTTTTTACAGAGGCCGATCAATTGGATGTGCTGAAAGCCGCTCAGATTGTTTTAGAGGAAAAAATCGCTATCCCTGTTTTATTGGGGCGTAAAGAAACCATTAAAAAACTGATGGAAGCCATTGACTTGGATGAAGATGTAGAAATAATCGATCCTAAGTCGGATGAGCAATACGACAAAAGAGAACGTTTTGCAGAACTCTTTTGGGAAGAACAAAAGCGCAAGGGAAAAACCCTCTATGACTCCAAACGTTTGATGCGTGAACGAAACTATTTTGGCTCGATGATGGTAAAAAATGGAGATGTGGATGCCATGATTTCGGGCTATTCACGTAATTATCCGCAAGTTGTCAAGCCGATTTTGGAAACGTTAGGAAAAGCCAAAGGCGTTCAGCGAGTGGCAGCAACCAACTTGATGCTGACCAATCGAGGACCATTGTTTTTATCCGACACTTCCATAAACATCAACCCTTCCGCCAAAGAATTGGCTAAAATTGCACAAATGACGGCAGAAACGGCCAGAATGTTTGGTTTGACGCCCGTGGTGGCGATGTTGTCTTTTTCCAATTTCGGATCTAATGCGACCGAAGAAGCCAAAAAAGTTTCGGAAGCCGTTTCTTATTTACATCGTTTCTATCCTGATATTCTTGTGGATGGCCCTTTACAGTCTGATTTTGCTTTGAATGCGGATATGATGGAAAGAAGTTTCCCTTTTTCCCAACTCAAAAACAGTAAAGTCAACACTTTGATTTTCCCCAACTTGGATGCTGCCAATATCACCTATAAACTGATGAAAGAACTCAACGGAGTCCTATCTATTGGTCCGATTATGATGGGATTGGCTTATCCGGTACACACCCTTCAGCTAGGGGCTTCTGTTGAGGAAATCGTGAATATGACAGCGGTAGCGGTTGTAGATGCCCAACAAAAAAAGGCAGCGAATATATGATTACTCAAATTCAAGGAAAACTCGTTGAAAAATACCCCACGCATGTGGTGATCGATTGCCAAGGATTGGGCTATGAAGTCCACATTTCGCTGCATACGTTTGCCCAATTGGGATCAGAAGAGCAAATTAAGTTATTTACCCATTTGCAAATCCGTGAAGATGCCCACACGCTGTTTGGATTTGCCACGCCCAGCGAGCGGGCTTTATTTCGTTTATTGATTGGTGTTTCTGGAATAGGAGCCAGTACGGCACGGACAATGCTTTCCTCTCTTGAACCCCTACAAATTCAGACGGCAATCCTTTCGGAAGATGTCAAAACAATCCAGTCGATTAAAGGAATTGGACTCAAGACGGCACAGCGCGTTATCATTGAGTTGCAAGACAAGATAAAAAACCTTCCAGAAATGGAGGAAATTCAGTTGATTTCAGGCAATACAATCAAAGAAGAAGCGTTATCAGCATTAGAGGTACTTGGCTATCCAAGACGCTCTAGCGAGAAAGTAATTGATAACCTCATTCAAAGTGAAGCCGAAGCATCGGTAGAAACGCTTATTAAAGCGGCTTTGAACAAATTGTAAAGGCATTGCAACTCGGAAAGAGGAAGCTTCATCTTAGTCCCACATTTACTTGCGCCCTTCTACTTTGGCTAGGGCTTTTTTGTCACGACTTAACTTTCGCACAAAATAATTCAAACGCTACCGAAAAACTGGGACGTATTCGTCTGCCCGATGCCAGTGCTGTCTCCCAGAATTATAGTTATGATCCCGAACGGGATTTATACTACTTGGCAGTAGAGATCGAAGGATACCCTATTACGACTCCCTTGGTATTGACTCCCAAAGAGTACGACGCACTGGTATTGAAGGAATCTCTAAAAAGCTATTTCAAGGAAAAAACAGAAACACTCAGCGGAAAAAAAGAAAACCTCGCCGCCTCACAAAAGAATTTATTACCCGAACTCTACGTAAACAATAAGTTTTTCCAGACTATTTTCGGAAGTAACACTATTGACATCAAACCCCAAGGATCTATTGGTGTTGATTTTGGAGCGCGTTATCAACGCAATGACAATCCAATTGCATCACCAACCTTACGACGGAACTTTAGTTTTGATTTTGACCAACGAATCAGCCTCAGTTTGATTGGAAATATTGGGGAGCGTCTGCAAATCACAGCCAATTATGATACCGAGTCTACTTTTGATTTTCAAAATTTGGTGAAAATTCAATTCAATCCACCCAAATTAACAGAAGTGGTTGGTGCGGCTCAAAAAGGAGGTATTCTTGAAAAAGCGGAACAACTCAAAGAAAAATACAATCAAGCACAAAGCACTATAAACGATTTAAAGTCCAAAGCGTTGAATGCTAAGGCAGAATTCGAGCGTACGCGTCAAACCATTGAAAAATTTCAGAATAAAGTCCAGAACTATGCGCAAGATCCTTCCCAATTGGGCAGCAAAGTGACAGACTATCTAAACGGAAAAGTAACGGAGGATGGGATCATCCAAAACATCGACCTTGGGAATATCAGTATGCCGATCAACAACAGCCTGATTCAAGGCGCCCAAAGTTTGTTTGGAGTACGTGCCGATTTAAAGTTTGGAAAAACGAATATTACCACGGTTTTTTCGGAACAACGCTCCCAGTCACAGAACATCACAGCGCAAGGCGGTGGTCGGTTAAGTAGTTTTAGTGTCTTTGCCCTAGATTATGAAGAAGACCGACACTATTTTCTTTCTCAGTATTTTCGTGATCACTACGACGCAGCATTGAGTACGTATCCCTATATCAATTCTCCGGTACAGATCACACGGATTGAGGTATGGATCACCAACCGCAGTGCACAGACTCAGAATATCCGAAATATTGTGGCGTTGCAAGATTTGGGGGAATCAAACCCCAAGAATACAACTCTGGATGAAAAAATGAATGGTTTTTTTACTGCAAATGCAGTGAATGGACTGCCTGATAATACAGTCAACCTTCTGGATCCTAAGCGTATCGAGTCCAATACGGGCTTGCTAAACGAATCGGTTCGTGATATCGCGACCACCCAGGCGGGTTTTGGTAATCTTAGTGCTCAAGTGCAAGAAGGCTTTGATTATGCGGTGTTGGAAAGTGCCCGAAAATTACAACCCAACGAATTCGAATACCATCCCCAGCTAGGATATATCTCACTGAATCAACGCTTGAGTAACGATGAGGTACTTGCTGTTGCTTTCCAATACACCTATGCAGGGCAAGTGTATCAAGTGGGTGAATTTGCCAATGGTGATGTTCCCGGTACCGAAGTGCTAAACAATTCCCAACAAGGACGACAGGTGGTTCAAAACAACAATCTCATTGTTAAAATGCTGAAGAGTAACCTGACCAATGTGCAACAACCGGTTTGGGATTTGATGATGAAAAACATCTACAATACAGGAGCCTATCAATTGGCCGAAGACGAATTTCGTCTTTCCATTCTCTACACAGACCCTTCCCCGATCAATTACATGACACCGGTCGACACAGCGAAATGGCCCGAAAGTTTGGAAGACCAAATCCTGCTAAACACTTTCCAATTGGATCGGCTGAATAATTATCAAGACCCTTTATCACAGGGAGATGGTTTTTTTGATTTTGTTCCAGGGATCACCATTGACCCTCAATATGGGCGTATCATTTTCCCTACGGTAGAGCCTTTTGGTTCATTTTTATTTGATTTGTTAGAATCGAAAAAAGGGTCAGAGGATTATGACACCCCGGAAAGTTATAACGCCAATCAGAAAAAATATGTTTTTCGGGAAATGTATGCCCAAACCAAAGCAGCCGCTTTAGAAGCCATTGAGAAAAATAAATTTGAACTCAAAGGGCGCTACAAGTCCGAAGGCGGAGAGGGGATTCCAATTGGAGCTTTCAATGTGCCGAGGGGATCCGTTCGTGTTACTGCCGGCGGTCGTTTGTTACAAGAAGGTGTTGACTATACTGTTAATTATGATATTGGCCGGGTTATTATCATCGATGAAGGATTAAAATCCTCCAATGTTCCAGTGGAAATTTCTGTGGAAAATAATTCGTTTTTCAATCAGCAAAACAAACGTTTTTCAGGAGTAAATGTCCAACATGAACTCAATGAAAATGTGGTTTTGGGAGCAACACTTCTGAATTTGAGTGAAAACCCTTTGACACAAAAAGCCAACTATGGAACCGAACCGGTAAACAATACCATGATTGGGTTTAACACCAATTTTTCTACGGAATTACCATTTTTAACACGCTTGGCAAGCAGATTGCCAGGAGGCACTACTGAGGCTCCTTCACGATTGTCTTTTCGAGGAGAGATTGCTTCATTGCGAGCCGGAAATCCCAGAAACACTCAACTTCAAGGGGAAGCTACGGTCTATATAGACGACTTTGAGGGAGCTCAAACAACAATAGATGTCAAAGGGTTTACCGCTTGGAAACTATCAAGTGTTCCAGCGAAAAATTACAAAGGCTCGGAAGCAACCACAGGTCTGGATTCTGGTAAAGGCCGTGCTAAGTTGGCATGGTACACACTTGACCCAGTATTTTTCCGTCCGGGAAGACCCGCGGGAATCAACAACGATGATGTATCGCTCAACACTACGCGTCGTATTTTTATCAAGGAAATATTCCCAGAGCAAGATTTGGTTCAAGGAACAACCACCATCCAAAACACTTTGGATTTGGCTTATTATCCCAACGAAAAAGGCCCTTATAACAACAGTGCTGAAGCGGCCTTTTCAAAGGCTCCTGATCAAAACTGGGCCGGAATTACGCGCTCCATCGCTGCCACAAATTTTGAACAGTCCAATGTGGAGTTTATCGAGTTTTGGTTGTTAGACACTTTTAGTGCATTGGAAGGAAAAGATAACGATTTGGGCGAATTGACGTTCCATCTAGGAAATATTTCTGAGGATATTTTAAAAGACGGACGAAAGCAATATGAAAATGGATTGCCAGGAGCAGATGAAAGTGCCTTGGTCTTCAATACTGAATGGGGGGTCGTGCCAGCAACACAATCTCTATTATACGCCTTTAATACGGTTGCGGAAGATCGACCTCTTCAGGATGTAGGCTTGGATGGCCTTACCGATGCTGAAGAAGCGGTCATCTATACCAACGGCCCTTCGGAAGATCCTGCTGGGGACAACTACGAATACTTTGTGTCTGCTTCGGGAGTAATTTTAGACCGTTACAAAAACTACAACGGAACAGATGGAAACTCTCCGATTGAATTCTCCAATACCGACCGAGGGAGTAATACGGAGCCCGACACCGAAGACATCAATAGGGATCAGAGCATGAACACCATCGATAGCTATTTTGAGTACCGCGTCCCAATCACACGTGATATGACAGTTGGAAATCATCCTTTTGTGACAGATGTTCGAGAGAATGTAAAAGTGGAGGTGCCCAATGGCGATCAAATCACCACCCGATGGATTCAGTTTAAAGTACCCGTGCAAAAAGCCTATTACCAAGGAACTTCTTTCCAACAATATTTTGAAGCCATCAATTCCATCGAAGACTTGCGTTCCATTCGTTTTATGCGAATGCTATTGAATGGCTTTGATCAGCCGGTAGTATTTCGTTTTGGGACCTTGGAGCTGGTTCGCGGGGATTGGAGACGCTACCTCCAACAAATCAACCCAGAAGTGAGCCGCAACCCCAACACAACTGTGGACATTAGTACCGTGAACATTTTAGAAAACGAAAATCGGATTCCGATCAATTACGTTTTACCACCAGATATTGTTCGCGAACAGGTAAACACCAATAATACCATTGTGCGACAAAACGAACAGTCGTTAGCTTTTCGTGTATGCGATCTACAACCACAAGATGCCCGAGCCATTTTTAAGTCGGTAGATGTGGATATGCGACAATACAAAAAGCTCCATATGTATCTGCACGCTGAATCCATTCCAGGACAAACCAAGCTTCCAGGGGAAGGCAATGCCCAGGATTTTGATCGGAGAATGGTGGCTTTTATCCGTTTGGGAACGGACTATCAAGACAATTATTATCAAATTGAAGTACCGCTGAAGCCGACAGCGTACGAGGAAAATAACACCAATCAACTTTCACCCGAGGAGGTATGGCAGCCGAATAGCAACTCCATTGAGGTGACGCTTGAACAACTTTCTCAACTCAAGGCCAAAGCCCTCCAACAGACAGCTTTAGGAAAGGCGGTTTATTTTGATGAAAACTTGAATCCGATCAATGCACTGACACCCATTTCCAGCTTGCCAGGAGCCAAGAAATACAAATTCTCAGTAAAAGGGAACCCTTCCTTGGGAAGCATCAAGACCTTGATGATTGGAGTAACAAACCCATCGTCACAAGTTGGAGATGTTCTTTGTGGAGAGGTATGGTTCAATGAATTGCGTATTGCGGGAATCGACTCCAAAGGAGGTTGGGCTGCTGTAGGGTCTTTGGATGCTAACATGGCTAATTTTGCATCCCTTTCTGCAACCGGCCGTTATTCAAGCATTGGATTTGGGGGCTTGGATCAATCTCCGAATAACAGCAATAGAGAAGAACTATTACAGTACAATATGGTGTCCAATATAAATGTAGGGCAATTACTACCTCAAAAATGGGGTGTTCAAGCACCAGTGAATTTTAGCGTTGGAGAAACGATTATCACACCAGAATTTGACCCCTATTACCAAGATTTGGAATTGGAAACGCGATTGGATACGGCTAACGATCCTGCCATCAAAAAATCAATTCGCGAGCAAGCCATAGACTATACCAAACGCAAAAGCGTTAGCGTCATCGGATTACGAAAGCAAAAAACAGGAAGTGGTAAAACACGTTTTTACAGCCCTGAAAACCTCGATGTTTCCTATGCTTATAACGAACAAACCCATCATGATTTTGAAGTAGAAAAATTACGTGATGTCAATCTTTTGCTCTCGGCAAACTATGGGCATAGTTTCCAGCCTTTTGAAATCAATCCCTTTCAGAAAATCAAATTTTTGAAGTCTAAAAAATACTGGGAATGGTTGCGTCTAATCAATTTTTCTCCTTTGCCCAATTCCATTGGTTTTACTTCTAATATCAATCGTCGCTATCGCAACCAGCAGTTCCGAGAAGTGTATTTGGATGGAGTAGATGCCAGTCAACAATTAGCGCTCCCGGAGCTGCAACAACGAAACTTCTTGGTAGATTGGTCGTATTCCCTAAATCATAATATTACACGTTCCTTGCGGATGACATTTACCGCGAACAGTAACAATATTGTCCGTCGACCTTTTCAGCCTTTTGAGCAAGACCGTCAATTGGATAGCCCTTATGTGCGAGATGTATGGGATGAATTGTGGAATCTGGGAGAAAGCAATGTTTATAACCAAGCTTTGGTACTCAACTACAAGCTACCATTTCGCTACATTCCTTTTTTGAGTTTTATCGATGCCAATTATAACTATTCTGGAAATTTCAATTGGCAGCGCGGCTCCGATGCGTTGGCGAATGTGGTTAGTGAAAATGGAACGGCATTGGGAATTGTCCATACGGTTCAAAATGCCAATACCAAGTCACTGGCAGGCTCCATTTCATTTGATCGTTTGTACAGTATTTTAGGTCTTAAAAAAGGAGCTGCAAAATTCTCTCCCCTTGTACAACGACGTTTGGCCGAGAAACAAGCCAAAGGGAAAGAGGGAGCTGAAGACAAGGAGAAAAAGAAAAAAGACAACGCGCTGCTAAAAAGAGTGGTTGACGGTTTAAGTACGATCAAACGAATTCAATTTAATTATTCGGAAAATAACGGGAAAGTACTCCCAGGCTACCTGCAGGGGGTCGGTGGTTTTGGCACTGTTGATCCCTCTTTTGGGTTTACCATGGGAAGCCAAGACGATGTGCGTTATGAAGCCGCCCGAAATGGTTACCTCACGAGTTTTCCAAATTTCAATCAATCATTTACCCAAGTGCATAACAGCAAACTGACAGTCACAGCACAGTTCAATCCATTTAAGGATTTTATTGTTGACTTCAATGCCGAACGAACCTATTCGGAAAATATCCGAGAGAATTTCCAAGTAGAAGACCAAGAATATGTACCACTAAACAGTAATACATTTGGGAATTTCGGAATGTCCACTTTGCTGATCAAAACGGCCTTTAACAGAACCCGAGGTGTAACCAATGCCAGCTTTGACGTATTTCGAGCCAATCGCTATGAAATTGCCCGTCGTTTGGCTGTGGAATCAGGCTTACCCACCGATGATTTGGGATCATTTGGTTACCCTAAAGGCTATGGGAAAGATCAGAAAGATGTTTTGGTTGCTGCATTCTTATCTGCCTATACCGACACGGCTCCAAAGAAAATAAACTTGGATCCAATCCAATCCGTACCTCTTCCGAATTGGAGTTTGAAATATACAGGCTTGAGCAGTCTAAAAGCTTTCAAAAACGTATTCAATCGTTTTTCCATTGCACATGCCTATAGAGCGAGTTATACTTTGACCAATTTCCAGACCAATTTGGACTTTGACCCCCAAAACCCCTTCCAACGTGATGAGGCAGGGAATGTGATTCCCGAACGCTTGTACAGTAATATCAATTTGGTGGAACAGTTCAATCCTTTGGTTCGATTGGATGTTGAATTCAAAAATTCGCTTAAAATTCTGGCAGAATTGAAACGCGATCGGGCACTTTCATTGAGTTTAGACAACAGCTTATTGACCGAGTCCAGTGGAAACGAGTATGTCATTGGAATGGGGTATCGCATCAAAGACTTACGGATTCGGACAAATCTCAATGGAAGAAGGACCACACTTTCTGGCGACTTAAACCTCAAAGCAGATATGTCCTATCGAAGAAACATTACTGTTTTGCGTAATTTGGAGTACAACAACAATCAAGTCACGGCAGGACAAACCCTTTTATCTATCAAGTTTACTGCCGATTACAACCTGTCTCGTAACCTGACAACTCTGTTTTTCTACGATCACAATTTCTCCAAATTTGAGGTTTCTACTGCCTTTCCACAGACCAGTATTCGTTCTGGATTTACACTGCGCTACAATTTTGGAAATTAGCATTTCTTTTCCATCGGAAATCTTTTACATTTGTCTGAAAACAATAAGCCATGAATGTACCAGAAGGACTTTTATACACCAAAGATCACGAGTGGGTTAAAATCGAAGAAGGCAAGGCCACAGTGGGAATTACCGATTTTGCACAAGGCGAATTGGGGGATATCGTTTACATTGAGATAGAAACTCTCGACGAAGCCGTTGCGCAAGAAGAAGTCTTTGGAACGGTGGAAGCGGTTAAGACTGTATCGGATCTTTTTATGCCTTTGGCAGGGACCGTAGCTGCATTCAATGAATTGCTGGAAGACACGCCAGAGAAAGTCAATGAAGATCCTTATGGCGACGGTTGGATGATTCAAATTGACTTGGATGACCCCAGCAATAGAGAAGGCTTGATGACAGCTTCTGAATACACAGCCTTTGTAGAGGAATCCTAAGGGAAAGGACTCGCTAATAATTTAAGCTCGTAAAGCCGCATTTTTATCAAATATTTTTTAGTTTAGCCTTCCAACACTAGATTTATGCAACCGAAGAAAAATCCGAAAGCTGATTTATCACAAAATAGCAGTTTATACTTTGTCGCGGGACTCGCCTTTATTCTATTGGTTTCCTGGCAAGCCATTGAGTGGAAAACATACGAAAAAAGTATGTATGGTTATGAAGCTTTGAACGTTGAAGACGATGACGATGAAGACGTACCAATTACCGAGCAAATAAAAACACCACCACCACCACCGCCACCGCCACCAGCTCCCGAAGTTATCGAAGTAGTGGAGGATGAGGAAGAAGTGGAGGAGACGGTTATTGAATCTACCGAAACCGATGAGGATGAAATCATTGATATTGTTGAAGTGGAGGAAGTAGAGGAAGATATTGACGTTCCTTTTGCTGTGATTGAGGACGTTCCAATCTTTCCAGGTTGTGAGCGAGTGAAAAAATCAGAACGGAGAACTTGCTTCCAAGAAAAAATGAATCGCCACATACGTAAAAATTTTCGCTACCCTGAAATTGCCCAAGAAATGGGAATCCAAGGACGTGTGTATGTGCAATTTGTGATTGCTAAAGACGGGAGCATTACAGGTGTTCGCATGCGAGGACCCGATAAGAATTTAGAGAAAGAAGCAGCGCGTATCATTGGGAAACTTCCTAGAATGACGCCCGGAAAACAACGCGGTCGTCCGGTACGTGTACCCTTTAGTATTCCAATTACGTTTCGTTTGAATTAAACAAATAAACATCCCGATTTTGATCGGGATTTTTTTTGTGTAAGATTTTTGTACTTTTTACAGTCCTTAATCTTACCGATATGCAACTAAAGAAGAACCCTAAGTCGATTTAAGTCGCAACAGTTCCCTCTATTTTGTAGTAGGCCTTTGTTTGGTGCTCTTTGTCACTTGGCGACTTATTGAGCGGAAAACCTATGAAAAAAATTCCTTTGACTACGAAGCGCTCAATGTAGAAGATACAGATGATGAGGAAATTCCAATCACCGAACAAATTAAGACACCCCCACCGCCCGTGGTAACCCAGGTCATCGAAGTAGTGGAGGATGAGGAGGAAGTGGAAGAGACCGTTATCGAATCCACGGAAACCGACCAAGAAGAGATCATCGAAGAGGTAGAAGTAGTAGAAGAAGAAGCCCGTCGTATTATCGAAAAATTACCTAAAATGATTCCCGGCAAGCAACGAGGTCGTGCGGTTTGAGTTCCGTTCAGTTACCCAATTACTTTCCGATTGCAATAAGAATCAACTAAAAAAAACCCGAAACTAGCGTTCGGATTTTTTTTGTGTCCTATCTTTGCAATCTAAGTGAGAAGATGAAGACTGGAACCGAAACCCAAATGGAATTGACACGAACAAACTATTGGGCTGATTTTACCCAGCTGACCAAAATGCGGTTGGCGTTTAGTGTTGTTTTTTCTTCCTTCGCAGGATATTTATTGGCGGCGGATACTTTTGATTGGTCATTGCTTTTGATGCTGCTGATCGGAGGGTTTGGTTTGGTGGGGGCATCCAATGCTTACAATCAAATCATTGAGATAGACTTGGATGCACTGATGAGCCGCACTCGCAACCGTCCTTTGCCGGCAGGTCGTATAACCAAGATACAAGCATTTTGGACGGCAAGCCTTCTCAGTTTATTGGGCATTTATTCATTGTTTTTAATCAATACAAAAACTGCCTTTTTCGGCGGACTTTCCTTGTTGATTTACGTGGCAATCTACACACCGCTAAAAACAAAAACACCTTTGGCTGTTTTTGTTGGAGCTTTTCCAGGAGCCATTCCGTTTATGTTGGGATGGGTAGCGGCAACGGGAGAATTTGGCGTGGAGCCAGGCATGCTTTTCATGCTACAGTTTTTTTGGCAATTTCCACATTTTTGGGCCATAGGATGGCAATTAGACGCGGATTACCAAAAAGCGGGATTCCGGATGTTACCTACGGGTAAGCCCGATCAAGCAACGGCTTTTCAAATCGTATTTTACACCCTTTGGACGATCTTGATATCGCTATTGCCCTATACGCATTATACAGGAAGCCTTCAATTAACTGCAGTTGGTGCTTTGGCAACCTTTATTGTCGGATTAGGGCTCTTGTTTTTTGCCTTGCGACTAATGCAACAGAAAACCAATGCTGCTGCACGTACGTTAACCCTTGTGAGTATTCTTTATATCACCCTAGTACAGATGATCTATATAGTTGATAAATTTTTGATGCAGTAACCGATGATGACTGAATTACAAAACAGAAGAACGAAGAAAATGATGCTATGGTTTGGCATGATCAGTATGGCCATGACCTTTGCAGGGTTGACCAGTGCCTATGTGGTCAGCAGTACACGTGCTGATTGGATTACCGATTTCAACATGCCAGAGCCTTTTTATTATAGCACTCTTTTGATTCTCTTGAGCAGTGGCACTTTTTTTTGGGCCGAACGAGCAATCAAATCCAATATGCTTAACCAAGCCAAACTAGGTGTATGGGGAACGTTGGTGTTAGCTTTGTTGTTTGTTTACACACAATTTCTAGGTTTTCAGGCCATTATTGATCAAGGATACTATTTTACAGGTGCTGAAAGCACTATTACCACCTCTTTTTTATATGTGTTAGTACTACTCCACCTAACACACTTAACAGCTGGAATATTGGTCTTACTTATTGTTTTAATTCGGCTTTATAGAAGGGCGTATACCGCTGAGAAAAGCCTTGGAATGGAGCTGGCGGTTCTATTCTGGCATTTTCTCGACTTTTTGTGGTTGTATTTATTTTGTTTTGTCTTATTCTACCGCTAACTTTGTGCCAATTAATTTAAACGACTTATGGATGTAGCTGCTGCAGAAACAAACGTTTGGGGGGGAGGCAACAAGCCCTTAAATGCGAGTTACGGAAAGCTAATGATGTGGTTTTTCATCGTATCCGATGCATTGACCTTTTCAGGATTCTTGGTGGCCTATGGCTTTTCAAGATTCAAAAACATTGATTCTTGGCCCATTGCCGACGAAGTATTTACGCACTTTCCCTTTTTACATGGGATTGACGCACCAATGTACTACGTGGCTTTAATGACCTTTATCCTCATTTTTTCTTCGGTAACGATGGTGCTGGCTGTTGATGCTGGTCATCATATGCAAAAAGGGAAAGTGATTTTTTATATGTTTCTCACAATCATTGGGGGAGCTATATTTGTTGGGTCACAAGCCTGGGAATGGAAAAATTTTATCAAAGGAGAATACGGGGCACTTGAAACCAAAGGAGGTCAAATTCTTCAGTTTATGAATGCCGATACCGGCAAGCGAGTGGCCTTGGAGTCTTTCGCAGGCAGTATCGAAACCCCACGAACAACGCATCAAAACAGCACAGGACTATGGTTTATTGGTGAAGGAACCCTTTCGACCTATTCCGTAGAAGAAGTGCAACAAGGTTTTGCTGCCAATAAAAATTTATTGGTTCGCACCCAAAAACTCAATGCGGAAGAACAAAAAACAGTTCTAAGTCGTGAGGCTTCTCTGGATAAAATGAGTCAAGCTGTTGGCGTGGTGGAAGGCGCTAATTTGATTCATAACGAATACGGAAACCGACTTTTTGCCGATTTCTTCTTCTTTATCACTGGATTCCACGGATTCCACGTTTTCTCAGGAGTCATCATCAACATTATTATTTTCCTCAATGTGATTATGGGGACCTATGAAAAAAGAGGGCACTATGAAATGGTGGAAAAAGTAGGATTGTACTGGCACTTTGTAGACTTGGTTTGGGTATTTGTATTTACTTTTTTCTATCTGGTCTAAACTTTAAAATCGAATTGAATGGCACAAGAAGCACATAAACTAGCAATATTTAGAGGACTTTTAAAGTTCAAGTCTAACCAACAGAAGATTTGGGGCGTTTTGATTTTCCTTTCTATCGTTACTACGATAGAAGTTTTTCTGGGAATCGTAAAACCCGCTCCTTTAAACATGATGTTTCTCCGAATGAAACTCCTCAATTGGATTTTCATCATCCTAACCATCGTAAAAGCATACTACATCGCTTGGGACTTCATGCACATCCGCGATGAAAAATCCAACCTTAAAAGCGCCATCGTATTACCCTTGGTCATTTTGATTCCGTATCTGATATTTATTTTATTGGCAGAAGCGGATTACATTTTTGACGTGATGCGAGACGGCTTTGTAAGCTGGAACTTTTAAAATAAGGGCGGTTTTAAACCGCCTTTTTATTAAATGGCTATGAATAAAGAAGCTCAAAAATTTCTCGTTTTAGGAATCCTCTTTGTATTCCCAGTACTGATTTATTTATTCTTCGCTTCTGGGAAAAATAACTTTTCTACACTTCCCATTTTATCCGAATCCGTCGATGAAATTGAGAGTTGGACCACCGATCGAGGAGATCGTATCCAACTGGAAGACCGCATCACGATTCTTGGATTTTGGGGTCGTGCGCTAGACCGCAAAAGAGGCGATGCACTCAATCTAAACCAAAAGATATACAAGCGGTTTTATGAGTTCAATGATTTTCAGTTTGTTATGGTACTTGAAGAGGGACAACAAGAAGCGGTGTCTCTACTTCAAAAAGAATTGACCGAAGGGGTTGGAACGGATCTTGTCAAATGGAATTTCATCTATGCCGATTCGCTTGGTATTCAGCAGTTTTTCCAAAGTCTCAAAACCCCCTTACAATTAGATGCCCAACTAAGTCGTCCAGAGGTCTTTATAGTTGATAAGGAGCGTAAGCTTCGCGGCCGTGACGACGACGAAGGCAAGGCCGTTTTGTACGGTTTCAATGCCGAGTCTGTTGCCGAGATCAATAACAAAATGCTGGATGATGTCAAAGTGATTCTTGCCGAGTACCGCAGAGCACTCAAAAAATATAATAAATCCGAAAAAGAATGAAACGCTATCATTCCCTAGGTTTGGTAGTGGTGATTGTCATTTTTGCAGCCATTACCTTTCCCACCCTTCTAAACAGAATTCAAGATGGGGAAATTCGAGAAAGTAATCGTACCAGTGCAGTGGAGCCTCTTTCTTATATTATACTGAATAAGGAAGCGCGTAAAGTTCCAGACTTTTTAATGCGTAATCAAGACAGTCTATACATCAGCAATGAAGATTTTTTGGATAAAGTCTATGTTGTAGAGTTTTTTTTCACTCGCTGTCCCAGCATTTGCCCAGTGATGAACAAAAACATGAAACGCTTGGATGCAGCTTTTGGATCACGGGATGATTTTGGGATCGCATCGTTTAGTATCGACCCTGACCACGATACCCCCACCGTACTGAAAAATTACGCTTCATTATATGAGGTTCAGTCACCTAACTGGCATTTCCTCACGGGTGAAAAGCTAAAAATCTTTGATTTAGCCAATACAGGATTTAATATATTTGCTAGTATCAATCCCGAAGTGGAAGGAGGTTTTGAGCACCAAGGATATTTTGCCTTAATCGACAAGGAAGGTTTTCTGCGTTCTCGGATTGATGATTTTGGCAACCCCATTGTCTATTACCTAGGAATTGAAGAAGAAAATCCTATGGGATTATCGGGAACCGAAATGTTGTTGGAAGATGTAGAAAAATTGCTAAAAGAATAAACTATGGTTGTTGACGAAAAATTAAAGTACAAACCCCTCATTACGATAGTTTCCATTGCTATTCCCTTGGTGGTTGTCATCCTTTTTGGCGTGAGAATCCCCAATGTGGAGCCACTGCGAATGTTACCTCCGATTTATGCAACGATTAACGGCATTACAGTCCTATTGCTGACCACGGCATTATGGGCTATAAAAAACAAGCGAATTGCTTTGCACGAGACCTTAATGAAAGTATCCATTTTCCTCTCCCTACTATTTTTGGTAATGTATGTGGCTTATCATATGACCTCGGACTCTACGCCTTATGGAGGAGAAGGGTTCATTCGTTATGTATACTTTTTTATTTTGATCACTCATATTGTTCTTTCCATCGGCATCATTCCCATGGTATTGATTACCTATGTGCGAGCGATCTCCAAGCACTTTGGGGCTCATAAAAAAATTGCCCGAATCACTTTCCCTATCTGGCTATATATTGCCATTACCGGAGTTGTAGTGTACTTAATGATTGCGCCCTATTATGTATAAGAAGATCTTCCTTATCCTTTTGGTTTTTGGTCTGCTATCTCCGGAACTAGCAACAGCTCAGTGTTCTATGTGCCGAGCCGTTTTGGAATCCGAAGAAGGGCAAAACACAGCTAAAGGGATCAATGATGGGATCGTTTACTTGATGGCCATTCCCTATGTGTTGGTTGCTATCGTAGGTTGGCGCGTGGTAAAAATGATGAAAGATTGATTAAGTCTTGAAACTGTAACAATTAACATACACTACCCCTCTTTTATGTTGTAAAGTGTTACTTTTGTTTAACTTTTTCAGAGAATACCATGATAAAAATCAACAACCTACACAAGTCCTATAAGATGGGGAGCTCCTCCCTGCATGTTTTGAAAGGGATTGATTTTGAGGTTGAAGAAGGAGAATTGGTTGCCATTATGGGGTCTTCGGGTTCCGGCAAATCTACGTTACTCAATATTGTTGGAATGTTAGATGTTGCCGATTCGGGTATTTATGAATTGGATCAGGTTCCCATCAAAGATTTGGACGAAACCAAGGCGGCTCAGTATCGGAATAAGTTTCTAGGTTTTGTTTTCCAGTCGTTTAATTTGATCAACTATAAATCAGCTCTAGAGAATGTTGCATTACCCCTTTATTATCAAGGGTTGAAACGCAAAGAGCGACAACAAAAATCACTTGATTATCTCGAAAAAGTAGGCTTAAAAGATTGGGCGAGCCACTTGCCAAGTGAACTCTCTGGTGGTCAAAAACAGCGCGTTGCCATTGCGCGGGCGTTGGCCTCTCAGCCAAAAGTGCTACTGGCAGACGAACCTACAGGAGCGTTGGATACTAAAACCTCTTATGAGGTTATGGATTTGATTCAAAAAATCAATGAGGAAGGAAATACCATTCTAGTAGTAACCCACGAACTTGACATTGCAAAAATGTGCAAGCGTATCGTAACCCTTAAAGATGGAGTGATCGTAGAAGATAAGAAAGTGGAACAAGACTTAGCTTCCGCCCATGTTTAGTAGAGATCGTTGGCAAGAGATTTTTGAAACGATACGGAAAAACAAACTCCGTACTTTTTTGTCGGGTTTTACCGTTGCCTTAGGAATTTTTATTTTCATCATGCTCTTTGGATTAGGGAATGGTTTAAAAAATACTTTTGCAGAGTTTTTTATGGACGATTCTACCAATGCGCTATTCATCTACCCAGGGAAAACAACCAAGGCCTATAAAGGGTTCAAAAAAGACCGCCGTATTGAATTTGACAATACCGATTTGGCCGATATCAAAGCCAATTTCCCCTTTTATCTAGAAGATATTACCCCTCGAATCAGCCGAAGTGCGATTGTAAAGTATAAAAATGAATCCGACAATTACACCACCCGTGCTGTGGCACCAGGGCATCAAAAAGTGGAAAAAACCATTTTGATGGAAGGACGATTTATCAATCAAAGAGATCTGATGGAACGAACTAAAGTAATTGTCATCGGGCGACTTGTAGCCGAAGATCTTTTTAAAAATGAAAATGTGATTGGGAAGTATTTAGATATAGGAAACGTGATGTTTCGTGTGGTGGGTGTCTTCCAAGATAGTGGTGGAGATCGTGAAGAACGTATGATCTACATGCCCTACACCACGCGACAACGCATCGAAAAAGACAATGATAAAGTCGATCAGATTGTGGTAACCTTCCCACCGCGTATTGGTAATGCAGGCTCTCTCGCTTTTGAAAAAAAACTACGGTTGTTCCTCAAACAAAAGAAAGCAATTGATCCCACAGACAGCAGTGGTATTTTTGTAAACAACTCCGCAGACAATTTTAAACGCAATCAACAATTCGCAAATGTCCTTCAGTGGATTGTTACTTTTGTAGGCTTAGGAACCCTCATAGCAGGAATTATAGGGATTTCAAATATCATGGTATTTGTAGTCAAAGAGCGCACTAAGGAACTGGGAATTCGAAAGGCTTTGGGAGCTACCCCCCGCTCGGTAATTCAATTGATTTTGCAAGAATCGATATTCATCACATTGATTTCGGGTTATATTGGAATGCTACTGGGAATCTTGCTTCTGAAAAATATTGACTTGAAACTCGAAGATTTTTTTATTAAAAACCCTTACGTGGACAATTCCACTGCGCTGTGGGCTACCTTTATTTTGGTCGTTTTTGGAGCCATTGCAGGCTATATTCCCGCCAAGCGCGCTGCAGGGATCAAACCCATAATAGCCCTTCGCGATGAGTAGACGTAGCATTATTTTTGATCGTGATACCTGGCAGGAGATTTTTGGATCCATTTCCAAAAACAAAACACGGACCATTATTACGGTAATAGGGGTGCTTTGGGGGATTTTTATTTATATCACTCTTTCGGGCTCTGCCAAAGGAATGGACAATGGCTTCGATAGAGCCTTTGAGAATGTTGCGATCAACTCCATGTTTCTCTGGGCACAAAGAACCAGCTTACCCTTCGATGGGTTTAAATCCGGTCGCTCTCCACAGCTTAAGCTACAAGACGCTGAGTATATAAAAAAACGTGTTCCTTCCGTTCAGTTTATTGCCCCTAGAAACACTCGTGGTTTGTTTGATGGAGGAGAACCGCCTTTGGTGGTACGAGGTTCCAAAACGGGGAATTATACAGTCTATGGAGATACCCCAGAATATATAAATATCTTTCCTTTAAAAATATTTGACGGGGGCCGTTACATCAATCCAGACGATTATAAGTATGAACGTAAGATCTGTATTATCGGAGAAAGAACACAGTCAGAATTATTTGAAAAAGAGGAAGAACCTATTGGGTCGTATATCAATATTAGCGGGATTTATTTTCAAATTGTAGGCATTCATAAAACTAGTGACGAAGGCGGCTTTGCTTCCGATAGTGATATTTATATTCCCCTCTCTACTTTTAGACGTTTGTACAATACGGGTCAAGATGTAGATTGGTTTACTATTGCAGCCTATGATGATGCTGACGTCGTTGCAGTAGAGAAAGAAGTAAAGCAGGTTCTACGACGCATTCATCGGGTCCATCCTGATGATGAACGCGCTTTTGGTTCCTTCAATCTCGGTGAGATATGGACTCGAATTATTGGTTTTAAAGATGGTCTAACATTGATGTCCCTTATCGTAGGGATTGCAACCATCATTGCCGGTGTGATTGGAATTGGTAATATTCTATTGATCTCGGTTAAAGAGCGTACCAAGGAATTAGGTGTTCGACGCGCTATTGGCGCAACGCCCTCCGAAGTCCGAAAACAGATTTTATTGGAGTCTGTTTTTCTAACTCTTTTGGCTGGAATTGTTGGTATTATTTTAGGGGCCCTTGTCTTGGCAGGGATCAATGCCGCTACAGTCAACTTAGAAGATTTTCCATTTACGAATCCAACAGTACCCCCTTCTTATATTATCGGAGCCTTGTTTACCATGATCAGTATGGGGGTTTTGATTGGATTGATTCCGGCCCAACGAGCCGTAAGTATTAAACCAATAGATGCCCTTAGAGAAGAATAAATTAATTAACACCCTCCCTTCAACATGAAAATTGTAAGATATCTTGTCATTTCCGTTTTTGTACTCGGCATTCTTTTTGCTGCTGCGTATTTTATCAAGACTAACAGTAAGTCTATCAAAACCTACGAAACCGAAAGTCCGTTTATTTCCTCCATTGAGCGTAAAACGGTCGTAACGGGGAAAGTAATTCCCGAGGATGAAGTAGAAATTAAACCTCAAGTATCGGGTATTTTAGACCAGCTTTTTGTGGAAGAGGGTGATGAGGTCAAGGCTGGCGATTTACTGGCAAAAGTTCAGATTGTGCCAGATGAATCCAGTTTAAACAGTGCCCAAGGGCGCGTGAACAATGCAAAGATTGTTTTGGCCAATGCCAAGATGGATTTTGACCGTAATCAAAAACTTTTCACTAAAGAGATTATTTCTCGAAGAGATTTTGAGGCTTCTGAACTCAACTTCAAACAAGCCCAGCAAGAACTCCGAGTAGCACAGTCCAACCTTCAAATTATCAAAGAAGGGTCTGTAGGCGGTGCACGAACAGCCAATACCAATATTCGAGCAACCATTGCCGGAACCGTTTTGGAAATTCCTGTGAAGGAAGGTGATCAGGTTACGGAAAGCAATACATTCAACAACGGAACGACCATTGCTTCAGTAGCCGATTTGAATAAAATGATTTTTGAAGGGGAAGTGGACGAGGCTGAGGTAGGAAAGCTCTTTATGAATATGCCTTTGCAAGTAAACCTAGGAGCCATTCAGGGAAGAGATTTTGAAGCTAAACTCAAGTTTATTTCTCCTAAGGGAAAAGAAGACCAAGGCGCGGTAAAGTTTACTATTGAGGGAGATGTCTATTTGGACGATTCTGTTTTTGTTCGTGCTGGATACAGTGCTAACGCCTCTATCGTGTTGGAGCGAAAAGATAGCATTATGGTACTCCCTGAATCAGTGATTCAGTTCGACCGTAAAACAGATGTGTCTTATGTAGAAATCAAAACAGACGAACAAAGCTTTGAGCGAAAAGACATTGAAACAGGAATCTCTGATGGAATCAATGTGGAAATTTTATCTGGCATCACTATGGGAGATGAAATCAAGGTGTGGAACAAAACAGAGCCCAACAAACTAGGTGAGGTAGACGAAGATAACTAACCCTACTAAGACAATTTGACCATGACTCGAATGAGACAACTATTCACCGGCCTTCTATTGATGGGAGTTTTCATACTCCATGCACAATCTGAGCCACTTTCTTTGGAGGATTGTGTAAATATGGCCTTGGAAAAAAACATAAACATCAAGCAGTCAGAGCTGGATGTTCAAAACGCAGGGATTGATAAACTCAATGCTTTTGGGAATTTCCTTCCAACCGTGAACCTTACGGCTTCCCACTTTTGGAACAACGGTTTGAACCAAAATATCACCACAGGTCTTTTGGAAAATGTAACTACTGAATTTTCTTCTTTTCAAGGGAATGTAGGAGTAGATATTTTTAAAGGGCTTCAAAACATCAACCAATACCGTCGTGCGCAATTAAATTTGTTAGCGCAGCAATACCGCTTGGCAGACATGGCTGATGATGTGAGTTTGTTTGTAGCCAATGCATACTTACAAGTAGTGCTCAACAAAGAAATTCTAACGGTTCAACAAAAACAAATTGAGACAACACAGCTGGAATTAAAGCGAACCAAGGAGTTGGTGGAAGCCGGAGTATTAACGGCTCGTGATTTGTATGAACTGGAAGCCAATTTGGCTACTCAGGAGCAAAGTCTCGTGGTTGCAGAGAACAATTTTCGATTGGGAAAAATCAATCTGGCTCAGTTGCTGCTGATCACAGACTATGAGAATTTTGAAATTGAGCTGGAAGATTTCTCTGTTCCGTTTCCTAGTATCTTAGAAAAACAACCCAAAGAGATTTTTGAACAAGCATTGACTTTTCGTAACGATGTGAAATTGGCAGAAACCAATATCGGAATCGCCCAAAAAGACTTAGATATTGCCAAAGGGGCTTTGTATCCTAGACTTTCGGGTTTTTACTCCTACAGTACTCGAATCACCTATAACGATCGACTCGTGGGTTCTGGCACTTTCAGTTCCATTCCTTTGGGTTACGTCGCTGACTCGGGTGCATTGGTCGTTCGTGAAGTTGAAGATAGTATGTTGGCAGGACCACTTTCCTTTGCTGATCAATTTTCTCTTTATGACGGGCATAACTTTGGCCTCCAGCTCTCCATTCCAGTTTTTAACGGTAAGTCCTTAAGCAATGCCGTAAAACGCTCAAAGGTCAATCTACAACGTTCCAAAAACTTGTTTAGCCAACAGCAGTTGGATTTAGAAACCTCCGTGAATCAAGCGTTTAATGATTCCAAAGGTTCCTATAAACTTTATGAGGCGGCATTGAAAACAAAAAATGCAACACGACGTGCGGCGGATGACGCTTTGGAGCGGTTCCAAGCCGGAGCCATGAATTCTTTTGATTATGTGCAGGCCAAGCAACGCTATGAAGCTGCTGTATCCGAAGCCATTCGTGCTAAATTTGATTATGTTTTTAAACTTAAGGTCGTTGAGTTTTACTTTGGCTTACCCTTAGAAATAAACTAGTTTCTCCAAAAAGAACTAAAGAAACCCATGCCTACCCGCATGGGTTTTTTACTTTTGCAGGGTGTCTAATCTGTTGTATTTAGAAACCTCAAGTAAAAACTGTTCGGTAGGGATAAGTCGAAACGGAAAACTTCTTGCTTTGGAAGAATTGAGCGAGGCATCTTTTAGCCATGCCGAAAAACTACACCCTTTTATCAATGGTGTCCTCGAAAAAGCAGCACTATCGATGACTGATTTGTCCGGCGTAGTGGTAGGAAAAGGGCCAGGTTCCTATACGGGACTTCGGATTGGGGTGGCCGCAGCCAAGGGACTCTGTTTTGCACTTCAAATTCCATTGGTGGGCGTAGGGAGCCTAGAAACATTGGCTGAGGCAGTCTGCTCCCAAACTTCAGCTTTTATCATTCCTTTAATTGATGCGCGAAGAATGGAAGTGTTTACGGCGGTTTTTGACACTAGGGGGAAACAAATTGAGTCCCCTTGGGCAGAAGTATTAGAGTCCAATTCCTTTTCGCCCTATCTGGATAAAAACAAATGTCTTTTTGTGGGTGACGGGCAAGAAAAATTTCAAAAAATTCTAAATCACCCCAATGCCGTTTTTAAGGCGGAGATTTTACAGCCTTCGGTACAACAAATGGTGCGGCTTGGTACGCAGAAGTTTGAAGCCAAGGCTTTCGAGGATTTGGCTTATTTCGAACCGTTTTATCTTAAGGAATTCTATACCACTCCACCTAAAAGCTAAGAGCTGTTCTAAGTTGCTCTCGGGCTTGATCTTCGGAATCGGTTGGGAGTAAGCAACTTTGATTTTTGCAAACGTAGAAGCGTGTTGATTGGGAATCCATCCGGTTTTCTAGCAAGGGAAATACCTTTTCGTCTTCAGTTTTTTCACTGATGAGCAAACATAAGTGAGGTTGGTAAGCAAAGGCAAATTGGGCAATATGTTGGGATGCTTCGGGTCCGGCAATCACAAGCTCCACCTCGGTTTGTTCTTGCAAGAGGCCTAATTGTATCCATAAGGCATACCCTCTCGGGTAAGATTCTATTTTGGATTGCATGCGTTGGACTCGATTCTTAGCCGCTTGCGTCCACGAACCATTGGAAAAATAACGCCCCAGCCACCACTGATTTTCAGTCATCACTGCATTGGAAGAGGAAATGACATTGTCCTCAATCTCAATGGGGTTGAATAGGCTGTCGTTGTGCTTTTTATTTTTGAAATAAAAAAAGTCAATTTCTGGATCGTAAAAAGCTTGAAGAGAATAGTCCATAAGTGTTTGGGCAAGGCTAAGCCATTCACTGTCAAAAAAGGTTTTGTAAGCTCGAATCAAGGCTTGAATCAACAACGCATAGTCTTCAAGAAAGCCTTCGTTGTCTTTCTTCCAAACTCGGATAAGTTGCCCTTCAGGATTGATCATCTCTGTTTTTATAAAGGCCAATGTCTTGAGGGCCATTTGCTTTAGGGCAGGGTCTTGAGTCGCTTGATAGGCTTTGCATAAGCCCGTGGCTATAAGACTATTCCAACCGCTAAGAACCTTTGTGTCAGTAAGGGGTTGTGGACGTTTTTGGCGGGCTTTTTCTAATAGTTGACGGCACTTTTCCAGTTGCTTTTGGAGGCTTGTAGCGGATTGCCCGTTCTTTGCAGCATAAGAAGTCAGGCTTTCAGTTTGAAAAAGAACATAATTTTCTTTTTCCCAATGCGCGATGTCGTTGTGGTTGTAAACGTCTTGAAAAAGATCATAATCTGCCCCGAGAAGCGCTTTAAGCTCTTCCTTTTGCCAAACATAATAGGCACCTTCTTCAGGTTTCCCCTCGGAATTAAAACTATCGGCATCAAGAGCACAGGAAAAACCGCCAGGATCCTGCTGTAAGCGGGTTTTTAAAAAACGGTAAATACTGTATATCCGATCTTTATACAAGGGGATGGGTTTTTCCAAATAGGCTTCACTAAAGACGGACAACAATTGCCCATTGTCATAACCCATTTTTTCAAAATGAGGAATATGCCAGTGTGCATCAACCGAATAGCGCGAAAAGCCACCTTCAATAGGATCATGGATTCCACCTAAGGCAATTTTGCTAAGCGTGATTTCAAAATGTTCCTGCGCCGCTTCGCTAATCCCGAAAAAGGCCGCCATTTGAAAACACTGTAATTGGACGGGCATTGGAAATTTTGGTGCTCGATAGCCCCCCCAAAGCGTATCACGCCCTTTAAGAAGTTCGGGTAAAAAAGTTTCAAAAGAAGAAGCATCTTTTTTTGACTCGGATGTGATCTCCAGTTTTTGATTTTCCAATAACCCTTGTTCAAATTGTTGTGCGTATTCTAGTAAATAGGCTGGTTTTTCATCTTGTAAGTTTTTAATTTTTTGAAGGGATGCCTGCCATTTTTCTTTGGGGAGGTAGGTGCATCCCCAGATCGGTCGACCATCGGGCAGGGCAACAATATTCAAAGGCCAGCCGCCTTGACCGCAAAGCAATTGAAGGGCCTGCATATAGATATGATCCAAGTCGGGGCGTTCTTCTCGATCGATTTTAATGCAATGAAAGTCGGCATTCATTTGTTCGGCTACGACTTCCGATTCAAAACATTCGTGTTCCATCACATGACACCAATGACAGGTAGCATAGCCAATGCTAATCAGCAAGAGCTTGTTTTCTTTTTGAAGTTTTTCAAAATCTGTCTTTTCCCAGGTTTGCCAATGGACTGGATTATTGGCGTGTTGTTTTAGGTAGGGGCTGCTTTCTTTTCCTAAGATGTTGGAACTAGGCACCTTATCCGTTAATGGCACTAACGCTATTGACCTGACCAGGCATCATTTCTTTTAGCATATTTTCGATACCATTTTTGAGCGTAAAGGTAGAGGAAGGACAGCCACTACAGGCGCCCTGAAGTACTACTTCTACCACTTTACTATCTTCATCGTATTGGGAAAATGCAATGTTACCACCATCGGAGGCTACAGCAGGTTTTATATACTCTTCGAGGATATTGACAATTTTTTGTTCAGCGGGCGTTCGGTCAATACTCGGTGCCTCCTGGACGGATTGTGTTTCCTTTTTGGGTGCTGACACCACCTTTTTTCCATCGACCAAGTGAGTACGGATAAACTCCCGTAACTCCATCGTAATGGCTTCCCATTCGGCGACTTCGTATTTGGTAATGGAGATATAGTTGGTGTCTATAAAAATTTCTTTGACAAAAGGAAAATGAAAAAGCGCTTGCGCCAAAGGGGCATCATTGGTGTCATCAATACTTTTGAATTCTTGCAGCTCCTCTACCAACATCTTGTTGGCTACAAACTTCATCACTGCAGGATTGGGGGTTTGTTCAGCATATACGGTTACGGGAACTTGTTTAGCAGCCAATTGGTCGGTAACAATCTCTCCGCCATCGTTGAGGTAATTCTGTAGTTGCTCAGAGACTTCAGTGAGCACGTCTTCCCATTCCAAAATATTGAAACGTTCAATTTTAATTTCTGCATTTTCCAGAGCCACTGATTTCACAAAAGGCAAATAAAAGAGCTGTTGGGCTAGGGGTGCTTCTTTGGCTTCGTCAATGGTATTGAAATGAAATGCTTTTTCTAAAGGGAGTGGAGGTTGCACGGAGAACTGGGCAATCGCATTTCCTTTTTTACATCTTCCTTGAACAGTGTAGAGACTCATTTTTCTTTTTTTTCAAAATTACAAAAGTTAGGAGGATTAGCCCACTAGCAACTGTCCTTAAAAAACCCTAGTTTTAGAAAAAAATAGGATGCTTTTAAAAACAGTTCGTGGATTTACTCCTGAATACGGTTCTGAATGTTTTATTGCTGAAAACGCCACTTTGATTGGTGAGGTTCGTATGGGGTCTCAATGCTCTGTGTGGTTTCAAGCGGTGGTTCGGGGGGATGTCAATTGCATTCAAATTGGAGATCGCGTCAATATTCAAGATGGGGTGGTTATTCATGGCACTTTTGAAACCGCTGCCACTACCATTGGGAATGACGTCTCCATTGGTCATAATGCGTTGGTGCATGGATGTACCATAGAAGATAAAGTCCTCATTGGGATGGGAAGTATCATTATGGATCATTGTGTGATAGGTAAGGGCAGTGTGATTGCTGCCGGAAGTGTGTTACCAAAAAATACGCAGGTACCTCCAGGAAGTGTTTATGCAGGCGTTCCAGCCAAATTCTTAAAACCTACGTCAAAAGAGCTAATGGAAGGCGAAATAGAACGTATTGCACGCAATTACATCACCTATTCCTCTTGGTTTACCCAAGAATGAGGGCAAAAAAAAACTGCCTCCTTAGAAGCAGTTTTTCAATAGAAGTAAATGGGATTCTTAGAATCCTAATTCCTTTTTAACCTCAGTCATTATATCAGTGCCTTTCGCCATGATTACGCTTCCACCGGCAGAAGAATCCAAGACATAGTTGAAACCTTGAGCAGTAGCGACCTTTTCGATGGCTGAACGTGCTTTTTCATACAAAGGGCGCATCATTTCGACTTGCTTTTTTTGAAGATCTTGTGCAGCTTGTTGACGGAACTGCTCCAATGATTGTTGGATGCCTTCCAACTCAGTACGACGTTTTTGATTGATGATTTCTGTTTGGTTTTCTGCGTCGGCAGCATAGGTCTGCGCCTTGGTTTGGTATTCTTTGACAGAGTTTTCCAAATCCGTTGAATAGGTTTTTTCCAATTCTGAAATTTCTTTTTGAGCAGCGATTACTTCGGGCATTTCACTGATAAGTTTTTGAACTTCAATGTGAGCTACTTTGCTTTGCGCCATAGATACGGTAGCAACCATAAGTAATGCCACGGTAAAAAGTTGTTTCAAGTGTTTCATAATTTATTTGTTATTGAGGGGGCGTTAATTATCTATTTTTTCTTTTAAGGCTTTTAATTTTTCTTTTCGAGCCTTCAGCTTTTGCTGTGAATTGATTCTTTTAAGAACTAGGTCGCTAATATCGTAATTTTTTGAAGAATACAACATAACAATATCGGCAGATCTGTCAAAAATGTAATCGTATTTTTTTTCTCGGGCAATGGTTCGCACCACAGTAAGTACTTGGTCTTGAATAGGCTTTAATAAAAGGTTACGTTGTGTAATTCGATCGCCTCGGGGCCCAAACCGTTTTTCTTGTAAGTTCACGACCTCTCCTGCAAAGTCTTTAATTTCTAATTCGCGGTCAGCGATTAGCTCTGGGGTGAGGAGCACACGCTCAGCATTCAATTGATCCTGTAGTTGTTTTAGTTCAATTTTTTTCAATTCAATTTCTTTTTTCCACTCTTCAATCCTTTGATCCAAGAGGAGGCTGGCTTTTTTGTATTCAGAGATATTTTCCAGGATGATATCCATGTCAATATAACCAACACGCGCTCCACGTTGCGCCTCGACAGGGTTAACTGCGAGCAGGCAGAGCAAAAGAAAAGGGATTAAAGGGCGCATAATCAATATGTTTAGTACTTACATAACGTTAAAATGAGCGTTATATTTTAGAAGTTCTGTCCAATAATAAAATGCGTTTCCCAGCCATTAGGTGAGCTGGAGTTTGGATCGACATTGTCGAAGCCATATCCAAAGTCAATACCTAGCAATCCAAATGCTGGCATAAAAATTCGAACCCCAGCTCCTGCGGAGCGTTTGGACTCAAATGGATTGAAGGCACGGAAGCTATCATAGCCGTTTCCTGATTCTAAGAAAGTGAGCGCATAGATCGAAGCAGAGGGCTTGAGTGTCACCGGATATCGGAGTTCTAGGGAGAACTTATTGTAAATAATGGAACCGTCTCTACTGGAAAGCGATTGGTTTTCATATCCACGGAGGGCAATATTTTCTCTTCCATCCATGGCAAAATTGGCCATTCCATCACCTCCCAAATAAAATCGCTCAAAAGGAATGAAGCCACGGTCTTGGTTGTAGGCGCCAATAAATCCAAAGTCTGTTTGGGTTTTAAGTATTAGTTTCCCGATCAACTGGGTGTACCAGGTTCCGTTAAATTTCAATTTGTAGTATTCCAACCAACGAAAACGTTCTTGGTCTATTTTGTCTTGTAGCACATTTCCTTGAAGATCCTGATATTTGGCTTGGTTTTTCAAGTCGGCATAGTCGATGTCGTTAAATAACGAATAGGGAGGAGTGAATTTAGCACTGATGGAAAAAGTAGAACCTCCCGTTGGAAATATCGGGTTGGTATAGGTGTTATTACGTGATAGTGCAATGGTATAGGTCAGATTGCTAGCCTCTCCATCTCCAAAAGTAAACAGCCCCGTGTAATAATTGTTTAGGTTGTAATATTGATAGCCCAAGGATTGGGAAAGAGTAAAAAAGTCATCCGGAACCTTGAGACGTCGTGCTAACCCAATCGAAATTCCTGAAATTTCAAACGATTGGCTTTTGTCTGCTCGTCGGGTAAAATAGTCGTAGCGATACTGATTGGTGCGGGATAATGAGGTTGAAAACTGAACGGGTTGTCTTCCTCCCAGCCACGGCTCTGAAAAACTGAAACTGTATGTGCTATAAAATTGACTTGCTTGCAAACGTAGGGCTAGGCTTTGCCCATCTCCCATCGGTAGAGGCTTGTAAGCTTTTTTGTTCCACAGATTCTGCATGGAGAAGTTGTTGAAAGACAGTCCAAGGGTTCCGATAAAACCACCACCGCCATAACCTCCTTGCAATTCAATCTGACTGGCACCGGATTCGACCAATCCAAGTTCAATGTCCACAGTGCCGTTGTTTGGATCTACATTTTTAAAGTTTGGAGAGATTTGTTCCGCATCGAAAAAGCCCAGTTGCCCGAGCTCTCGAACGGTTCGAACCACTTTGTCTTTGCTGTAGAGCTCTCCGGGTTTGGTGCGTACTTCACGAAAAATAACGTGGTCGTTGGTCTTATCGTTTCCGATTACTGAAATTTTATTAAAGCGGGCCAACTTCCCTTCGTTAACTCGAATTTCCATATCAATAGTGTCGTTTTCGGCACTGACTTCAACGGCATTGATATTGGAGAACAAATACCCATTGTTCTGATAGAGATTGGACAAATCGTTTGCATCGGGTTTCTCATCCTGAATGCGTTCTTTTAAAAGCACTCCATTGTAAGGATCTCCCGGAGCAATTCCCAACACACGGTTGAGCTGGTCGTTGGTGTAGGCAGAATTTCCTAAATAACTGATATCCCCAAAGTAGTAGCGATTTCCTTCTTGGATTTTCAATTGAATAGCCATTGACTTATCCTCTATAGAGATAATGGAATCAGTAATGATTCGTGCATCGCGATAGCCTTTTTCTTTGTAGAAATCGATTAGATTTTTCTTGTCTTCTTCGTATTCTTTAGCAATAAACTTGGATTTTTTCCAGAAGCGAAGGGGGAATCTCTTTTTTGTTTTTTTCAACTTCATACGCAGCTTAGCAGCTCCAAAAACTTCGTTGCCTTCAAAGTCAATGTCTTTTATCTTGACAGGGGATCCACGATCCACTTTCACTACCATTTTCAGGTTGTTGGTACCTGGCACCGTATCATCTGGAATAGTATTTAGAGTCACTTTGGTATTGAGATAACCGTTTTTCTTGTATTTGTTGACAATGTAGTTTTTGGTATTGGTCAAAAAGCTCTCTGAGAGTTTTTTTCCGCTTGTCAGTTCGGTTTCTTTGATGATGGTTTCAGCTTTGCTTTTCCGAAGCCCTTCAATCTTTACATCGCTGAGTGTAGGAAGTTCTTTGATTTCAAGTTGCAGGTCAATCTTGTCCCCATCGACTCGGGTTACGTAAAAGTTGATATCACTAAAGAATTCCAATTTCCACAGCTTATTGATCACTTTGCTAATGTCTTCACCAGGCACTTGGATGGTCTGGCCTTTTTGAAGACCGCTGTAGGAAATGACGGTTTTGGCGTTATAGGTTTTGAGTCCTACAACTTCAATACTGTCAATCATGTAGCGTTTCCCCTTTTCAAATGTGCTGGTTTGTGCCAATAGGGAACTGCTTCCTGAGAGGAATAAAAGGGCAGTTACAAAAAAGGTTCTGAAAAAGAGCTTATGCATTAATTTGTGCGCTGGTTTTACCAAATCTTCGTTCGCGTTGCTGATAGTTTAGAAGGGCTGAATGGAGACTTTTCTCGCGAAAATCGGGCCAAAAAACGTCTGTAAAATACAACTCTGCATAGGCGATTTGCCAAAGTAAAAAGTTGCTAATGCGTTGTTCCCCGCTTGTGCGAATAAGTAAGTCAACATCTGGTAGTTGTTGAGTGTAAAGATGTTCATTTAAAGCCGATTCGTCAATATCATCGGGTGAAATTAAGTTATTTTTAACGAGTTCACTCAGTTTTTTTGTTGCAGACACGATTTCTTCCCTTGCTCCATAGCTCAAGGCTAGGGTCAGGGTCATGTTTGTGTTAATGGCTGTTTTGTTGATTACGTGAAGTAATTCATTCTGTACGCTTCGCGGCAGGGTCTCAATTTGACCAATGGCTTGCAGTTTGATGTTGTTTTCTAACAGTTTTTCAAACTCACTGCGAAGGGATTGAACCAGCAATCGCATCAGCGTTCCAATTTCTTCTTTAGGACGCTGCCAGTTTTCTGTAGAAAAAGCATATAAAGTCAGGTGTTGAATACCCAATCGTGCGGACTCTTCCACGATGGCACGAACGGACTGTATGCCGTTTTTGTGTCCAAAAAGCCTGTTTTTTCCTTTTTCAGCCGCCCAACGTCCATTTCCATCCATAATGATGGCCAGGTGTTTCGGGAGTTTTTCTAGGTCCAATGCGCCTTTCATCTCTTTTCTTTACAGTAACATGGTAGGTCGCCAAAGGTAAATGAAATTGTCAAGCCAGAAAAAATATACCAATCATTATTAGAGAAGTCTCCGTAGCGTGCAAAATCAAACTCTTCAATTGGGGTACTACCGTCCAAATTGTCCGTTAGGGCGTAGCGTAAACCGACTTCAAATCCGAGTACCACAAGGGGGCTGGGGTTTGTTTTGAATCCAACCACAATGGGGATAGCCACTTTTTGTTCCCCGTCATATTCGATCTGTTCTGCAGGAGGAGGGCCATTGAAGTAAAAAAGATTGTAATCCACATAACTAAGACCTAAAAAGAGGTAAGGGGAAAAATCTGGGGTCCCTGTATGAAGGTTGAATTCCACAAAATTAATTTCTACCCCCGCGCTTACTTCGCTAACATTATTTTTAAACCGATAAGCACGCGAAAAACGATTGAGATCGTTGGCCTTGTAATCACTACCGATCAAGGTAGAATTGATGGCACTGAATCGCAGGGAATAGCGTGTGGTGACATTCCATTTATAGACAATCCCAAAAGCGGGACTGTTGGGGTACAGAAAGTAGGAAGGACCAACGTCCCCACGGTAATTACTGGCTCCCAAAAAAGGCCCCACCTCATGATATTGGGCAAAAGATAGTTGGGACTGACACAGGAAAAGTGCGATCAATCCTATCCTTAGACCCTTCAATGGGATGGCTATTTGCAAAGCTGGCTGTATTATGTCTATGTATTTAACTAGGAAATAGGGTAATTATTGTCTATTTCTCGTGTCATGACCCCAGAAAAGTTTGTTGCGTAGGGTCTGGAAAAAGTCATCTCCCTGAATTTGGATGGTTTGAATTTGAAAAGGGGCTTTTTGTAAGCTTATTTGGGTGTCCATAGGCACGCTCAACGAACGCGCATCCATAGAGACTAAATGGTGGGTTCCTCTCCCATTGACTCGGATGGTTATACAGATCGAATCGGGAAGAACGAGGGGGCGCATATTGATGTTGTGAGGCGCTATAGGATTCAGTACAAAACTTTCGGTTTGAGGACTGAGAATAGGGCCTCCGTTGCTTAAGGAATAGCCGGTAGAACCGGTCGGGGTCGCGATGATAAGACCATCGGCCCAGTAGGTAGTGAGTTCTTTGCCGTCAATTTCCGTTTCGATGTTGAGCATCGAAGTGGTGTTTTTGCGAATCAAAGTAACTTCGTTTAGGGCATAACCAAAATCGGTGATCGCTTCCACTGCAATATCTGTTTTTACTTCAATCAAACTGCGAGAAATCAATTGATAATTGCCGTCAAAAAATAATCGCAGGCCTTTTTCGAGCGATTCTTTTTGAAGGGAGGTGAGAAAACCGAGTCGGCCTGTGTTGATTCCCAAAATGGGAACCCCACTGTTATGAATGAATGGAATGGCGCGAAGGAGCGTCCCATCGCCTCCTACGGAAAACAAAGCATCGTAGGAACTTTCCATGGGATGACTGCTATCAAAGTAGTGCGCGTTAAGCCCTTTGGCTTCGAAACTTTTTTTGAGTCGAAAATCCACATCAATGTGATGTCCCGCCTGCTGAACGATTCCATGAATGGACGCAGCGTATTCTTCCGTCACGGCTTGGTTATAGGCACAAAAAAGCGCAATCTTCATGAGGTAAAAGTACGAAGAATCCACAAGTTCTACCCTAAATTAAAAGGAACAGCTTCTTTTTTAAAACCATAGTAGGAATGCAAGAGAAGACGTATTTTTGTCAAAAAACGCAAAATGACTCAATTAAGCGTCAACATCAACAAGGTAGCCACACTTCGGAATGCACGGGGTGGGAAGGTTCCGGATTTGTTACAAGTAGCATCGGATCTACAACAAATGGGTGCGCAGGGCATCACCATCCATCCCCGTCCTGACGAGCGCCATATTCGCTATGCGGATGCACGGGCTTTGCCAGCGGTGGTCACTACAGAGTTGAATATTGAAGGGAATCCCAATCCAAAGTTTATTGATTTGGTTCTTGAGGTACAGCCCCATCAGGTTACGCTGGTTCCTGATGGTCCCGATGCCCTGACCTCGAATGCGGGTTGGGACACCCAAACGCATCAAGCCTACCTAAGAGAAATAATCGACCGTTTTCAAGCAGCAGGTATCCGAACGTCTATTTTTGTGGATCCCGACGTGGAAATGGTTGCCGCTGCCCGAGATACGGGAACGGATCGGATCGAACTCTATACAGAATCCTATGCGGTGGACTTTTCACAAAATCCAGAGGTTGCCATTGCCCCTTTTATAGCTGCAGCAGAGAAAGCACAACAGTGCGGTTTGGGACTGAATGCTGGACACGATCTCAGTTTGGACAATATTGCCTTTTTTACTCAAAATATTCCAGGGCTTTTGGAAGTTTCCATTGGGCATGCTCTTATCAGTGAAGCGTTATATCTAGGCTTTGAAAAAGTCATTGCTTCCTATTTGCAAAAATTAGCCTAGATGGAGTGCTTGCATGCAAATGTCATCGGTGATTCGGGGCAGGATTTAATGATCTTGCACGGTTTTTTAGGCATGGGGGACAATTGGAAAACCTTAGCGCGACAATGGTCACAGCAAGGTTTTCGGGTGCATTTGATCGATCAGCGCAATCATGGACGGAGCTTTTGGGACAGCATCTTTTCCTACGAAGCTATGGCAGCGGATCTACAGCACTACATTACTGAGCAAGGGATTGAAAAGTGCTGGGTACTCGGCCATTCGATGGGTGGAAAGACGGCAATGTCTTGGGCTTGTCAACACCCAGAACAATTACTCGGATTGGTTGTTGCGGATATTGCACCCAAGCACTATCCTCCGCATCACCAAGCCATTTTAAAAGGTTTGGATAGCTTGGATTTTTCGGTTCTAAATACCCGAAAGGCAGTGGATGAAGCCCTCGAACATTACGTGCCCGATTGGGGTTTTCGCCAGTTTTTACTTAAAAATGTTTATTGGGTTACACCCGGCCAACTAGGGCTTCGGGTGAATATTGCAGTGGTAAAAAATGCAGGAGCAGCGGTTGGTGAGGCCTTGCCAGCGGACTTTCGTTGCGATCGCCCTACGCTCTTCTTAAAGGGGGCAAGATCGGAATACATCCTTAATGAAGACCAGCTATTGTTGGAGCATCATTTTTCCAACTCTCGCTTGGAAACGATTCCGGATGCAGGTCATTTTTTACATGCGGAAAACCCTACGGATTTCTCCTCAGTTTTTTTAGACTGGCAGCAGCAGTGGCGATAAATTCAAATAAGTTTTGCCTTCGCAGCCCATTGCGAGTAGTAACGCTATTTAGGAAACATCACCCGCCCCTTTTATAATGTTATATTAAAGCGAACGGGGCAGTACTTTCGTTTACTTTCTTCTATTTTAGCTCCGCAATTGTAAAAACCATGGAGTATACCATTCGCAAGGCAGAAAAGACAGATGCCGCTTCCATATTGGGACTGATTCAAGAACTGGCCGTTTTTGAAAGGGAACCCGATGCGGTAGTTGTTACCGAAAAGGATATTGAAGCCCACGGATTTGGCTCTACACCGCTGTTTCACTGTTTTGTTGCTGAAAAGGACGATACGGTTGTGGGAATGGCCTTGTTTTATCCGCGTTATTCCACTTGGAAAGGGCCGACCTTTCATTTGGAAGACTTGATTGTGACGGAAGCTCACAAAGGAAAAGGCGTGGGTACGGCTTTGTATCAAGCGTTTATTGCCTATGCTTACAAGGCTGAGGTCAACCGCGTTGAATGGGTGGTACTGGATTGGAATAACCCAGCAGTGCAGTTCTATAAAAACAGTGGCGCACAGGTTTCGGAAGAATGGAATACTGTTCAAATGGATCGGGATGCCATGGATGCTTATTTGAAAAAAAGAAATGAAAGTATTTAAGTTCGGAGGAGCCTCCGTCAAAGATGCGGAAGGTGTCAAAAATCTCAAACGCGTATTGCAACAACAAGGAGCTGAGAACACCCTAATCGTGGTCTCTGCCATGGGAAAAATGACCAATGCGTTAGAATCGGTAGTTGCAGCCTATTTTGAAGAGGCTGAAAAAGTTGGGGGCTTGCTGACAGGCATTCAAGCCGATCACTTTGAAATCATTGACGAGCTATTCACTTCCGAAGTGGAAGTCGTAAAAAATCAGGTGTTGGAACTATTCCAGGAGCTCAAAGGATTTTTAAACACGAATAAATCCCCTAACAAAAGTTTTGTGTATGATCAGGTAGTTAGCGTAGGCGAATTGCTTTCTACTACCATAATTGCAGCCTACTTGAATGCCGAAGGAATTTCGACGCAATGGCTGGATGCACGCACGGCTGTCAAAACCGATGACTACTATCGCGGAGCTGATCTGGACTGGGCGCTCACAAAAGATCGCATCGGCACTCAGGTAAACCGTAGTGCAGTATCCATTACGCAGGGGTTTATTGGGAGTGATTCCAACAACTTTACCACCACATTAGGCCGTGAGGGATCGGATTATACAGCCGCCATTTATGCCTATGCACTGGATGCCGAATCGGTGACCATTTGGAAGGATGTTCCCGGCGTGTTGAATGCCGATCCGAGGGTTTTTGACAACACCCAATTACTGCATCAGATTTCCTATCGGGAAGCTATTGAACTGGCATTTTATGGTGCTTCGGTAATCCATCCTAAGACACTACAGCCACTGCAACGCAAAGAAATTCCACTGTATGTCAAATCGTTTTTGAACCCCGAAAACGCTGGGACAGCGGTTGCCAAAGGACAAACTTTAGTACCCGAATTGCCTTGTTTTATTTTGAAAAAAGAACAGACGCTTTTGCGCCTATCTTCATTGGACTTTTCTTTTATCGTAGAAGACAACATCAGCCAGATTTTCAGTTTGTTGCATCAATACCAAATGCGAGTTGAATTGATTCAAAACTCCGCCATTAGTTTTTCCGTTTGTGTTCAAAATAAATACAATCGCTTGGAAGAACTGGTCAAAGCCTTGGAATCGACTTTTAAGGTTACGGTTTATCCCAATGTCAACCTATATACCATTCGCCACTTCGACCAAGCGGCTATCGATAGGATTCGAAACAATGGCAAGAAAATTTTACTGGAGCAGCGTACGCAAGAAACCTTACAGTTTGTAACCAGTCCAACGTTGGAAGCTTAAGGCTTTTTTACTCAGTCGAGGTATTTCGCTACAAAATCCTGGCAATAGGTGCTTATTTCTTCTCGTGTCTTTCGAAAAGCGGCCTGAATTTCTTCTTCACTCCCCTGAAGTTTGCTTGGATCAGAAAAGTTGTGGTGTAAGCGAATCGCTGTTTTGGAAGGGAACACAGGGCAATTCTCAGCTGCAAGATCGCAAACGCTTATGATAAAATCAAAAGGAATCTCTAGATACTCATCTACCAAATTGGAGCTGTGACCTTGGAGGTCAATAGCCACTTCTTTCATGGTAGCAATGGCTCTAGGATTGACACCGTGTGTCTCAATTCCAGCGGAATATACCACAGCTTTTGCCCCAGCATAGTGTGTTAAAAAACCGTGAGCGATTTGACTTCTACAAGAATTTCCGGTGCAGAGAACTAATATGCTTTTCATGTGTTTGAAAAAATGTAAGTAACTGTTATTGAGGCTTTAATCATTTCGATGGGTATTTGGCGTTTGCTGTATTAAATGCCCACCTGACTGCCGACAGGCAGGTTATGGGTTTTCATGGCGTTAAGGGGTATGGAATTGGTGTTTGATTTTAGCGACAAGAGTGGTGGCCAATCGTTTGTGGCTTTCCATGGTCCACCCACCCACATGCGGGCTTAAAAGGACATTATCAGCCTGCAGTAAATAGGACAAAGCCCTAGGCAACTGGGCTTTATTAAAAATGGACTGAAAAGAAGTCGATTCGTATTCCAAGACATCCAAGCCAGCTCCTAGAATTTTACCAGTTTGAAGTCCTGCAACCAAGGCATCGCTGTCCACAGCACTCCCCCGAGCGGTATTGATTAACCAAAAGGGCTGTTTCATTGCAGCAATAAAAGCACCATCTATCAGCGGCTGTGTTGTAGGGTTTTGATCGGTGTGCAGACTTAGAATGCTCGCTTCTTGCTGAAGTTGTTTCAAAGGGACTTGCGTGGCATGCGAATTTCCCACATTGGGCTTGCGATCAGTGCAGAGGACTCGTACCCCCAAGCCTTGTAGTTTTTCGGCAAAATGCTTACCCATATAGCCATAACCGATGATTCCGAGCGTTTGTCCTTTGAGTTCCCACCCTCGATGGGCTTCTCGCAACCATTCGCCGGATTGGATGGAGGCGTGCCCCAAACGCAGCTTGTTAAGCAAAGTCAGTAGCATTCCCAGCGTATGTTCTCCTACCGCATTTCGGTTGCCCTCTGGGGCGGCAAATAATGCAATTCCTTTTTGTTTGGCGTAGGAAATATCAATGTTTTCCATTCCAGCACCAACGCGCCCTATGAATTTCAAGCCAGACGCTTGATCAATAAAGTTTTTATCGATAGGGAACCGTGAGCGAATAATCATACCGTCGTACTGGGGTAGCTCTGTCCATAAAGTATCCAAAGGCGTTTTATAGGCCATTATATTTTCATAGCCAAGCCTCTCCAAACCAGTAACCAAGACAGGGTGGTTTTCATCTACATGCAGTACTTTCATAGACTAAAACTGGAGGATTATTTTGGCGATATAAAAGAAGAGGTAAATCCCAAAAATATCATTACAAGTAGTGATAAAAGGCCCGGTTGCGATGGCGGGATCAACTCCATTTTTATCCAAAATGATCGGGACAAAGGTGCCTACCAGTGCGGCTACAATGATAACACTCGTCATGGCTATGGCGATGGTGAAACTGAAAATTAATTCTTGGTTGATGATCTGCCCAAAAAGCACCAACAGTATCGAAAGCGCCAGTCCGTTAATAAGGCTTAATCCCACTTCTTTCATCAGCCGAGAGATGAGTGAGCCTTTGACCACATCATTGGCCAATCCTTGCACAATGATGGCGGACGACTGCACTCCAACATTCCCAGCCATGGCAGCAATCAGTGGGGTGTAAAAAAATAAATTGCGGAGTTGGGGTTGCGCCATGATTTCCTCAAAATTTTGAAGGATAAAAACACTTCCCAATCCTCCGATCAATCCTAAAAACAACCAAGGGAGGCGTGCTTTACTCAAATCCCAAATAGTGTCATCTGCTTCGACATCGGCGGAAACCCCAGCGGCTAAGAGGTAGTCTTCTTCGGCTTCTTCCTTGATGAAATCCACGATGTCATCAATGGTAATCCGTCCGAGTAATTCTTTTTTATCATTGACCACCGGAATGGCTTCCAAGTCGTATTTAGACATGATTTTGGCGACTTCTTCTCCTTCGGTATCGTCCGTGACAAAATCTACTTTGGGGATGGAGATGTCTTTGACCAGAGCCAGTGAATTGGCGGTAATCAAATCTTTCAATGACAGCCTTCCCTTGAGACGATTTTTGCTATCGATCACATAGATGGAGTGGACACGGGTGACATTTTCTGCTTGGGCGCGCATGGCATTGACACACTTTAGCACGCTAAGGTCTTCCTGAACTTTGACCAGTTCTTTGGCCATCAATCCCCCAGCGGTATTTTCGTCATAGTTGAGCAGTTCTCGCAGGTCTTCTGCCAGTGCTTCATCGCTAATTTCGTTAAAAACCTTTTCCTGACGTGCTTCGGGTAGTTCTGCAATGAGGTCGGCAGCATCGTCGGTGTCGAGTTCTTCGATTTCATCGGCAATCTCCTTAACGGAAAGTTGTTTGATGATTCCCTCACGAATGTCTTCGTCCAGTTCGGCTAGTGCATCGGCTGTTTTGGTGCTATCCAGAAGTTTTACCAAAAAGAGTGCTTCCTCATTGGTGAGTTCTTGAATGATTTCGGCAATGTCGGCGTAGTGAAACTGGTTAAGCTTTTTTTGAAGCTTTTTGTTTTGCTGCGCCTCAATCAAAGACCGTATCTCCTCAATCTGTTCGTTATCAATTTGAAAATTGGCCATTTTCAATCTTTTGGGTTAGCGCTATAAAGGCGTCACAGGAAAGTTTTTCCGGACGTAGGTCAAAGATACTATCTTCTGTCAAATCAGCAGTTAGTCCAAACGATTTAAGGCTGTTACGGAGGGTTTTACGCCGTTGTTGAAAGCTGGTTTTAACAACGCGAAATAAGAGTGCCTCATTACAAGGCAGGAGGAAGTCCTCTTTCCGTTTTAGTTGGATAACCCCCGAATCGACTTTGGGAGGGGGGTTAAACACTCCGGGTTTCACCGTAAAACAATAGCTGGCTTCGTAAAATAGCTGTGTCAATACGGATAGAATCCCATATTTCTTACTTCCCGGAGGTTCGCAAATTCGCTCGCCTACTTCTTTTTGAAACATGCCGGAGAAAAACGGAATTTGGGTGCGATTCTCCAAAACTCTGAAAACGATCTGGGTGGAGATGTTGTAAGGGAAATTCCCAATAATAGCCAAGGGACGATCTCCGTATAGCTTTTTTAAGTCCAATTTGAGAAAGTCGGCATTGATGATATTGCCTTCCAAACTAGGGTAGTGAATGTGTAAATAGTCGATGGATTCCCGATCCAGTTCAACTACTTTTAGGGATTTGGTTTTGGGAATTAAAAACTGGGTAAGGACTCCTGTTCCAGGGCCAATTTCCAAAACGTCTTGATAGTTTTCAAATAGTAAGGTGTCAGCAATTTTTTGAGCGATGTCTGGAGCCCTAAGAAAATGTTGTCCGAGATGTTTTTTGGGTGCAACAGGTTTCATTTTTGTTCGGACAATACGTTTAAAAAAGTGCGAAATGCGAGTAATAGATCTCCAAATCGTTCTTTGGTTTGTTGTTGCAATTGGGGAGCGTCTTCTTTGAGATAGGCGTTTAGCAAACGGGCATTTTCAGCTTTGTACTGCACCGCATAGCTTCCCGTAGCTGATTGCTGATCATCATAGACCTTAACGAGCTGGGCTGAAACAAATTTTTGGGTAGCCAGCATTGCGGGAATATGTTCTTTTTGCACCCATTGTAGCCAGTCCTGTTCTATTTCAGGTGCAAGGTTGACGGTGACATTGTAAAGAATCATTCAGCGGTGATTTTGTCAAAACCACAATAGGGGACTAGGGCTTTTGGAATGTGAATACCATCGGAGCTTTGACAGTTTTCTAGCAAACCAGCCAAAACTCGTGGAAGGGCTAGCGAGCTTCCATTAAGAGTGTGAACGCTTTGTTTTTGTCCGTCTTTGCTTTTATAACGCAGTTGTAAGCGTTCTGCTTGAAAGCTATTGAAATTCGAAACTGAGCTGATTTCTAACCAACGGTCTTGCGCTGTCGAAAAAACCTCAAAATCATAGGTGAGCGTGGCTGTAAAGCCTAAGTCTCCTCCGCAAAGGCGCAAGATTCGGTAAGGCAATTCGAGTGCTTCCAATAATTTTTTTACGTGTTCCACCATGGCATCCAGTGCTGCCATGGAGTTTTCCGGACGCTCGACACGTACAATTTCAACTTTATCGAATTGGTGTAGACGATTTAAACCGCGAACATGGGCACCATAGCTTCCCGCTTCTCTCCGGAAACAAGGTGTGTAACCAGTCAAAGCAATGGGTAACTCGGATTCGTTGAGCAATACATTTCGATAGATATTGGTCAGTGGAACTTCCGCTGTGGGAATCAGATATAAATTATCGTTTTGGACGTGATACATTTGTCCTTCTTTGTCGGGGAGTTGTCCTGTTCCAAAGCCCGATTCTTCATTGACCAAATGAGGAACTTGTATTTCTTTATACCCGGCTTGAGTATTGAAATCCAAGAAAAAGTTGATTAAGGCGCGTTGCAATCGGGCCCCTTTTCCTTTATAAACAGGAAAACCGGCTCCTGTAATTTTACTTCCCAAATCAAAATCAATTAGGTCATAGGCCGAGGCTAATTCCCAATGGGGGAGCGCTCCGTCGTACAATTCAGGAATTGTTCCTGCATGAAAAACCTCTTCATTGTCCGCTTCACTGTTGCCTGCTGGAACCGATTCGTGAGGTATGTTTGGGATTTTTGTTCGAATCTCTAAAAGTTCTGTTTCTAGATTTTGGAGCTGTTCTTGCAGGCTTTTTGTCTCTCCTTTTAAGGTTGAAGTTTGTTCTTTTAGCAGGTTGGCTTCGGCGGCATTACCACTTTTATAAAGGGCTCCAATTTCTTTGGCTTTTTGATTGGCTTCTGCCAATTTTTGATCCAAGGTGGTTTGGGTTTGACGACGGTCTTGGTCCACTTCAATCAGACGATCGATGAGGGCAGTTTCCTTAAAACCCCTTTTGGCTAAGGCTGCGAGGACTGTTTCTTTGTTGTCTCGAACAAACGGAAGGGATAACATAGATTAATTTTTGGTAAAGGTAGCAGTTCCATCAAGAATTTTAGGTATGCTTTGCAAGCAAAGCGTCCTGTCTTTTTTCAATTGTTCTTTCAATCCTTGAAGGGATGCAAATTTTATTTCGTCTCTAATTTTTAAATGGATGTCGAGGGCTAATGACCGTTCGTATAAATCTTGATTGAATTCAAAAAAATGAACTTCGATGGTTGTGGCTGTTCCAGAAACAGTGGGGCGATTTCCGATGTTCATCATGCCCCAACACAAAACAGTATCAATTTGACTGCTGACCACATAAACGCCCTTGGAAGGCCAGAGCTTGTAGTTCTCAGCAATGTCAATATTGGCCGTTCGAAAATCAATGGTTTGCCCGATTTGATCGCCTTGAATGACCGTTCCACTAATCCGAAAAGGGCGGTTGAGGTATTGATTGGCGGTGGCTAAGTCTCCGTTGTGGAGTGCCTTCCGTATTTTGGTGGAACTTACGGCTATGGAAGCTATATCTTGGGCTGGAATTACGTTGATCTTAAATCCATAGAGCTGGCCAAATGCATCCAGATCTTGTACGGTGGCTTCTCGGTTTTGACCAAAACGATGATCATAACCAATAATGACTTGTTGGCATTGCAGTTGTTCACTCAGGATGTCTCGCGCAAAAGTAATGGCAGATGTTCTTGAAAAGGCAACCGAAAAGGGTTGAACGACCAGTATATCGACACCGAATTTTTCCAGCCACTGGATTTTTTCATCCAGAGTATCGATCATTTGAATGGACTCCTCTTTTTGCAAAACCATTCTTGGGTGGGGGAAAAATGTAAGAACTACCGAACTTAGTTTTTGTTTTTTGGCCGTATCAACAAGTTGTTTGAGGATTTTTTGATGGCCAAGGTGAACCCCGTCAAAAGTACCGATGGTCACGACCGTTTTTTGGGAGTTTATAAAATTCTTTAAATCACGAATGACCTTCATTGATTTTGTATATCTTGACTCTTGGAAACAAAAGTACTTTTTTGGGAAGCCATTACCAATTGGATGGTTGAATCATTTGAAAGAAAGTACACCATACTATAGACCTTTGATTCGTCAACTATTTTTTTATCTCATAGTGTTATCGCTTTCAAACGCTTTTTCTCAGTCGTATTGGAAGCCTTTAGCAAGGCAGTCGGCAGATCCCTCTCTCGTTTTTTTTGAATGGGACCAAGCGCATTTTCAACAGCAAAACGCAGTCTCTTTAAACAATTCGAAAAACCGTTTTTTGAAAGTGATAGAGTTGCCGAACGAAAAAGGACTGTTTGAACGTTTTAGCCTTCAACCAGCGGGTGTATTGTCTTCTGCAATGGCTCAAAAATATCCAAATATTCAAACCTACACAGGGATGAGTCGCCAACGAAAAGGGGTTTCGGCACGAATTACGCTTACTCCCAAAGGGGTTAGTGCATGGATTCGGAATGCTGAAGGAGAAAGTTATTTTATCCAGCCTGAAAAAAATGGTCAGCACCTGACCTATCAAAGACAGGAGAATAGTTTTGCAGGCAGCTTTGTTTGTAAGACGGAATTGGAAACGAATATTGTGCGATATAAATCGAATAAACAAGTGAACACTATCCGAAAAAGGAATTTCGGAACGCTTAAAACATTTCGTATTGCCATGGCTGGCACTGGGGAATACACTGCTTATTGGGGTGACAATGATGATTCTAATGGCACCAATCAAGAGGATGCTCTCGCTGCGACCGTTGCCACGTTGAATCGGATCAATGAGGTTTTTGAAACGGATTTGGGAGTGCATTTAGAGTTGGTCACGGGGGCTGATTTAATGCAATTGAATGCCGCTACGGATTCTTTTACGGGGAATTACAACCAAGAAGCACAGGCTTTTTTCACCGAAGTGGTGGGTGAAGCCAATTATGACGTAGGACATTTATTGGGATATAGTTCCGATGCTGATGGAAATTCAGGCTGTATTGGGTGTGTCTGTGTGGACAATCAAAAAGGGCAGGGCTATACGGTACACCCTTTTGTAAGTCTCAATGGCCCCTATGAAAACGATTATTTTGATCTGGACTTTGTAGGTCATGAGTTGGGGCATCAATTTGGTGCCTTCCACACCTTTTCCCATATTGATGAACAGGTGGGTTCGAGTGTGGAGCCTGGAAGTGGAACGACAATCATGGGATATGCGGGTTTGGTAGGCGTGGACAATGTACAGTTTCATGGGGATCCTTATTTCCATTTTAAAAGTATTGAAGCCATACGTCAAATCGTTGATGCCAGCAGTTGCGCGACTATAGAATCAGTGAGTAATACGGCACCGCAAATCATTCCCAATTTGGACTACACTCTCCCAATAGGCACTGCCTATCGTTTGACGGCTCAGGCATCAGATACGGAACAGGAAAGCCTTTTTTACAATTGGGAACAACTTGATTCAGGGAATATTCGTTCGAGTGATTTTGGTCCACAAAACAGAAATGGCGCCTTGGCCCGCTCCATACCACCTTCTGTAAACCCCACACGAGTCCTTCCCAATTGGAATCGGGTTTTGGATGGGGAGCTGACAGAAGTCAATCCTATGGCTGGGAGTGATTGGGAAACGGTTCCAACTGTGGGTCGGACGATCACTTGGGGGCTGACGGTTCGAGATCATCAGGCGGTGGCCACTGGAGAAGGAGCCTTGTTATCGCAAGACATGATAGAGCTATATATAGCCGATACAGCAGGGCCTTTTCAACTCCTTTCCCAAGCCGACACCGAAGAATGGAAATCAGGAAATCCGATTTGGATTCGCTGGGACGTAGCCAATACTAATAATGCGCCTGTGAATACCCAATCTGTAACCATTCAACTGTCAGTAGATGGGGAGGATGATTTTACAACGACACTTCTTGAGAGTACCCCCAATGATGGAGAGGCCTTGATCGTAGTTCCAAATGGAGTGGTTTCTTCCCAAGCACGTATTCAAGTAGCCCCAGTAGACAATATTTATTTTGCAGTTAATAGTGGGCCTATCAAACTTGTTGCACAAGGGCACGACTGGCAGCTAGATGCTTATGAAGCCATAATCTGCCAGCTGGGTACGGTAACGGCGAATTACAGTTTGAGTTATGATGGAGGAAATACGGAGCTTTCTTTTCTGTCCCTACCAGAGGGAATAAGTGGTAGCTTTTCAAATCCATCTATTTCAGAATCCCAAGCCAGTGGGGAGCTGACTCTTACTATTACAGAAGCGGCCTCACCGGGAAGAAAAGAAATTATAATACAAGCTCAGTCTGGGAACGTTCGCTCTGAATTTTCCTTTTATATTGATGTTTTTACTAATGAATTGGCGACACCATCACCTGTTTTTCCGACCGATGCGGGAACGGATGTTTCTCCTGGAGTGACCTTGCAGTGGGAGTCCAATCCAGAGGCTACTTCTTATAGTCTTCAATGGAATGATACATCTGATTTTTCACAATCGTTCCATGAAATTAAAACAATAGAAGCCAGTGTTTCGGATTTGGGACTGTCCCCACTAACTACCTATTATTGGCGGGTTCGTTCGGAGAATGCCTGTGGAGAAAGTGATTTTTCACTCGTTCAATCGTTCACTACGGGGGCTATTGCGTGCAAAAGCTACGTCGCCGAAAACCTCCCGTTAGACCTTCAAGACGCCACATCTTCAGGTATTGGGATTACAACAGCGGAAGTGTTTGTCTCAGATTCAAACCGTATTGCGGATCTGAATGTTCTGGTGAACATAGAACACAGCTACCTGCAAGATTTAACAATTTACTTGATCGCCCCGAACGAGACTGTTATTGAGCTGGTTGATGAAAATGGGGGAGAGGATAATAACTATACCAATACACTTTTTGATTCTGAAGCTGAGGAATTGATTAATGCTGGGAGTGCTCCTTTTTCAGGAAGCTATCGTCCAACAGGTGACCTCTCGGAGCTTTATGGAATGGTTATGTACGGATCTTGGCAAGTACGGATCATAGATAATTATTTGGAGGATACTGGACGTCTTGTTTCGTTTGAATTGCAAGCTTGTTTGAACGGAGAAATCCAACCCAATAGCGATACCGATTCATGGGTGGATAGTATGGATAATTGTCCCAATGTAGCCAATGAAGATCAAACGGATTATGATGGAGATGGTGTGGGAGATCTTTGCGATTTGGATGGCGTCAATAACTTTCAAATCACCAAGTATGATACCAGTTGCGTCAATAAAAACAATGGTCGGATTGAAATTGAGGCACAGGCTGATTTCACATATCGTGTTGCAGTTTTGGGTCCCGATGGATACGAAAACAATCGAACGTTCACAGCCAATGGCCTACGTCTTTCCAACCTCTCTAGCGGGGATTATTCACTTTGTATTACTTCTCCAGAAGACGCAAGCTTTGAGGTTTGTTACACGGCTAGCATTGGGCAACCGGAACCTTTTTCTGTCTCAGCTAAGATTCTGGCAAATAGCCAAGAACTTCAGTTAAATGTGACTGGAGCGGATTCTTACCGCGTAAGTTTGAATAATAAAACCTACACTGTGACCCAGAAAACTCAAAAGCGGTTTCCTTTGGAAAAAGGAATTACAACCTTAAAAGTAATGGCGCTAGGATCTTGTGCTACGGTTTACACCCAACGCTTGTATCTTGCCAACAAAGCACTGGTTTATCCCAATCCCTCAAAGGGACAAATAAAAGTTATTGCAGGAGGAAACTATCCTAGGGCACGGGTGCAAATATATCCTGTCAATGGAGAAATTCGATATGAAGCCCTTCACCGATTTGATAGCACTGATCGAGAAATTTCTTTGGATGTTTCTGGCTATTCAGCGGGATTGTATATCATTCGTTTGATTCATACCGAAGGAGAGGAATCGTTAAAACTAATTGTCCAATGAGAAAGCTGTTTTTGTATTTTCTTCCCTTGTTGATTATTACTTGCAGCAAGCCTTCCATTCCCGAACCTGAGGCAGCTGTTCTGCTGGCTCCAGACAATTTAGATAGTTGTACTACTGCCTTTAGCGTGAATAGCACCCAAAGCCAGGTTAGTTTTCGATGGAGTACGGCCTTGCATACCGATCAATACACCTTGGTGGTTCGCAATATCGACACCAATCAAGAAGTCAAGGAAAGCACCCCTGTAACTACCTTAAACCAGGTATTAGAAAAAGGGTTTGCGTATCAATGGTGGGTAGTGTCAAGTTCAGAACAGAGTTTGACCGAAGTCCGAAGTGGGTCGTGGCAGTTTTATTTGGAAGGTTCAGTTTCGGGACAACATCTTCCTTTTGCTACCCGATTGATAAATCCATCGGATGATGAAATTCTCACAACAGGATCGGTCGAATTTAGTTGGGAAGGGAATGACTTAGATGGCGGAGTACTTCGTTATTCACTCTTTTTGGGTACGTCTATAGAAAATCTAACGGCTGTCGCTGAAAAAATTTCTACTAGCAGCCATGTAGAGACCTTAGATGAGGGGGTTTATTTTTGGAAAGTAACCACTTTTGATTCGGATGAGAACAGCGCTTCTTCCGTGACTTATCGCCTTCAAGTAACGGATTGATCAGGTGCCGTTAAATTGATTCATGGTGTTTTGAACTCCAGAAACAACGAAAGATAAGGACATTTGAGCAGCTCTCTCAATCCGTTCTTCGAGTGCTTTTTGTTCTTCCGAATCCCATTCACCCAAGACAAAATCAATTTGATGGGATCGTTTATTTTCCTGACCAATTCCAAATCGCAACCTTGGATAGTTGGGTGTATTGAGGAGCGCTTCGATGTCTTTAAGACCGTTGTGCCCTCCCGAACTTCCTTTGCCTCGCATGCGCAGACTTCCAAAAGGAAGGTGCAAATCATCGGTGATAACTAAGATGTTTTGCAGGGCAATATTTTCCTTTAAGGCCCAATAACGTACCGCTTTTCCACTTCGATTCATCAAGGTGGTAGGTTTGATCAAAACAAGGGATTTGCCTTTGAAATTCTTTCGAGTGATAAAGGCAGATTTGCCAGTTTCGAATTCCAAATCCCATTCTTTTGCGAGGGCGTCAATAACATCAAAACCAATGTTATGGCGCGTGTTGGCATAGGTTGCACCTATGTTTCCCAATCCAACGAGAAGGAATTTTTTCATATCAATCGGTTTTGGTTGCCACCACTTTTTAAATGAAAACATGATCAAAAATAAAAAAGCATCGGTAATACTACCGATGCTTTGATCATATTTAAGTTGATGAACGGTTTATTCTGCTGCTGCAGTTTCTTCCGTTTCTTCTGTAGCTTCTTCCGTAGCATCCACTTCTTCATCTGCCTTAATGGAAGCACGAGAGGCTTTCACTTGACATACGACGGTATTGTCTGGGTGTAAGAAAGAATAGTTGTCATTTTTGAGTTCCTCAACAGTAGTTTTATTTCCCATTTCCAATTCTGAAATATCTACTGTGATAAAATCGGGCAAGTTGGCAGGAAGTGCGCGAACCCGAAGTTTACGTTTGTTAAGGTGTAGTACCCCTCCACTGTTTAATACCCCTGGAGCAGCTCCTTCGATTTGTACAGGAATATTCATGGAGATTTCCTTGTTTTCGTAAAGTTGGTAAAAATCGACATGTAAGATTTTATCCGACACTGGGTGAAACTGAATGTCCTGAAGTACCGCATCTATTTTAGTACCATCCTCTAGGGCAATCACAACTGTGTGTGCGTTGTGGGTGTACACCAATTTACTGAAGTCAAGTTCTTTGGCTGAAAAATGGAGCGGTTGCTCTCCACCGTACAACACACAAGGAACTCCTCCAGCATTGCGAATGGCTTTGGTTGCTACCTTGCCGACGCTTTCTCTTTTAGATCCGTTGATTGTGATAGATTTCATATCTAGGTTTAATTAATAAAATTTGAATGTATAGAATTGTTCAAATGAACATTTTTCATTGTGTTAGCAAATAAAGCTGCGCAACTAAGCACCTTTATTTTTGGACTCTCTTGTTTTGGAGGGATAGTATCCGTAACGATGAGTTCTTCTAGCTTGGAGTTTTCGATCCGCTCGTGAGCATTGCCCGATAGGATGGCATGTGTACAAATAGCGCGTACACTAAGAGCTCCACGTTCAATCATCAATTCGGCGGCTTTGGTAAGTGTGCCTGCAGTGTCCACCATGTCGTCGACCAAAACGACGTTTTTCCCTGTGACATCGCCGATAAGCTCCATATGCGAAATCACATTGGCTTTGGCGCGTTGCTTGTAACAAATGACTACATCAGATTGCAAAAACTTGGAATAGGCATAAGCTCTTTTGGAACCGCCCATGTCAGGAGAAGCAATAGTTAAATTGTCAAGCTGTAGGGATTTGATATAGGGAACAAAAATTGTTGAGGCAAACAAGTGATCTACGGGCTTTTCAAAAAAGCCTTGGATTTGGTCTGCGTGCAAATCCATGGTGATAATACGTGTGGCTCCCGCCGCTTCCAATAATTTGGCAACGAGCTTGGCACCGATTGGCACTCTGGGTTTGTCTTTGCGATCTTGTCTGGCCCATCCGAAATAGGGCATCACAGCAGTGATGTGTCGTGCCGAAGCACGCTTGGCAGCATCCAACATTAGGAGCATTTCCATCAAGTTTTCTGAACTGGGATGCGTAGAGCCTACAATAAAAACTCGTGCGCCGCGAACGGACTCCTCAAAGGAAGGTTGAAATTCCCCATCGCTGTACCGAGAAAAAATAATGTTTCCGAGGGATACACCGAAGTTTTTTGCAATTTGTCCAGCCAATTCTTGGCTTTGTGTACAAGGAAATATTTTTGCTACTGTTTTCACCCTTTTTATCAATAGGAATGCAAATGTAAACCAAATATTCTTGGAGCCATTATTTTTGATCGAAAAAACAGGGATAACTAATTAATTTTATATTTTTGTGCACCTCCAACACCTCGGTGGCGGAACTGGTAGACGCGCTGGATTCAAAATCCAGTTCTTTCGGGAGTGTGGGTTCGATTCCCACCCGAGGTACACAATAAAAACGCAATCAATTAAATATTAAATGGTTGCGTTTTTTTATTTAATACTTCTCTGGTTGTTTTACTAGTTAGGATTCATATTGTTTCAAGGTTTAAATTCTTTGGTTGCTTTCGTATTTCCTGCATGGGTGCACTTTGGGATGTAGCAAGAAGATAATAGTGGAATTCAGATTAATGCTTTTTTTATAATTAATCCCAAAAGTTAGTCGTTGTTTTAGCTGTTATTCCTCCTTTCGAAAAATCGCCAAATTCTCCTCTTTAACAGGTATTCCTATTGCCAATATAGAACTATAAAAATATCACATGGAAGTATCAAATTACCACTCTGAAAATTTAGTTCAAGTTCTGGGTTATTGTTTTGAAAAAACGAAAAAATGAAGTATAACACCGTTTTTAATTCTCTTAAAAAAGCCTACTTAAATTGTACTTAATAAAAAAGCCTTAGATTTATAAATTATGACCATAAACCAATTCATGTCTATTTCTACATCTACTGTGTATCCTATTAGATTCAAATCACTTATTGTTGTTCTTTTTCTTATTTTTTTTAGTTTTCTTTCAGCTCAAACACCGACTCCAGTAGCTCCACAGGGTAGCGGGACAATATCGGATCCCTACCGTATGACTGAAGCAGGGAACTTCACTTGGATATGGCCCAACAAAAGTTATTCTGACGGGATTTATTACATTCAGACAAATCATATTGATTTATCAGGTTACAATTGGGATCCTTTACGGGATTTTAGAGGAGATTATGATGGTCAAGGTTATGAGATACGAAACCTAACAATCAACAGGCCAACGGAAAACAATGTCGCTATGTTTGAGGTCATCAGCTATAGTGTTTTCGAAAATGTCACAATAGTAAATGCAAATGTGACTGGACAAGATGACGTAGCTGTTTTAGGTCAGTATTTGAGGGAAAACCAAGGCTTTAAAAATGTATTTGTGAAAAACTCTACTGTAAATGGTAGGAATAGCGTTGCTGGAATGTTTACGGATGTTTATAATACCCACAATGGTATGCAGAATGTTGGTGTTGAAAATATAACCATTAATGTAACCGGAAACTATGTTGGAGCTTTAAGTCATTACTTCAGAGATGCATCAATCTCAAATTCATATGCTACTGGAACTATTAATTCTTCTGGTGATTATATCGGTGGTTTTGTTGAGCAACACCATACCAACTCTGGAATAATAAACAATTGTTTTAGTAATGTAAGCATTCAAGCAAGTGCGGGCAGTAGTTATGTTGGAGGTTTAGCTGCTAGAGTGACTGCCGGTCAGATAAATAACTCCTATTTCGCAGGGGTTATTAATCAAGGAGGAAATCCAGGGAATAAATCTGGGGCGTTGTTCGGTGACCCTAATGGAGGAACTAGTAATGGTTGTTTTTGGGATAGTGATCTAAATAGTTTGAGTATCGGTAGCGGGGATTCGAGTTTTAATTGGGGGACTGGAAAGACAACGGCAGAGATGCAAACCTCTTCAACATTTACTAATGCAGGCTGGGATCTAAATACTTGGATGTTTAATGACAATGCTTATCCAGTATTTGCTTCATCAACAAGTTTAGGGCCGCCCGCTGGAATATCGATTAGTAGCGCTAATAACCAAAATATAATTAGTTGGTTAGATAACAATATGAATTACTCAGGATATGCTATTTATGCAGGGACAAGTCAAAATCCTGTTTCACCAAATTTATCTTTAGTTGGAACTGTAAGTGGCTCAATTACTTCCTTTACGCACACTAATCTCTTAAATGGTACTTTGTACAACTATAAAATAAAATCATTAGGTGTAGATAATACTTCATCAGATTTTTCAGACCAATATTCAGCAGCTCCAGATTTTGCAAATAAAGCTGAGGTAGAATATAAATTGAATGGAAGTGGAAGTATCCGAAAAGCAGCTCGCCCTGGAGAAACTATTGAAGTAAAATTAGTTTTTGAATCAGCTCCTTCTGGAACTGTCAAGATTAGTGGTTCCAATTGGACTAGTGTTGCCACGCAAACGATGACCCTAGTAAATGCAACGACCTATAAAATAGACTGGACCATTCCTTCAAGACCAGGAGTTTATGAAGGCTATGAAAAGTTTACGGTAACGCTAGACAACAGCGGTTCAAGTGAACAAGTCAGTGTTTATCCATCAACAATAATTGTAGGAGATTTAACCCCCACCGCAGGTAATGGGACTCAAAACAATCCATATCAGATATCGACTCCTGGAAACTTTGCTTACATGGAGATTGATCACGGTAGGGCCTCCAACAAACATTTCATTTTAACAAGGCACATTGATTTGGCTGGGTTGGATTGGATTCCTTTGTATGATTTTCGTGGACATTTAAATGGTAATGGATTTGAGATTCAAAATCTTCGAATTTATCGTCCATCTACAAATAAAAATGGTTTTTTTGGTCAATTGACCAATTATGGAACGATTTCCAATCTTGGATTTTCTCAAGCTCAGGTTACAGGACAAGACGAAAATGCCGTCTTTGCAGCCGAGATAAGAGAATATAAAATCACAAATTGTTATGTTAGAAACTCTACTGTAACCGGAAGAAATAAAAATGCACCTTTTTCAGCCAGACATTGCTGTGGAGTTGAATATTTAAATTCTCGAGCTGAAAACAACACAATCAATGCTACAGGTAATGAAAACGCAGGGTTTGCAACTGATGCTCGGAACTTAAGTTTAGTTAAGTGTTATGCAACTGGGACTATAAATTCATTAGACAGAAGAGTTGGCGGGTTGTTAAATTATCAACCAGGTAATGCAGGCACTTATGGGTCTTACACTACAGGTGTTATTGAAAATTCCTACAGTAGTGTTGATATTAACATGAAACAAGGCATTGGTTATGTTGGAGGAATTACGGGTTATTACAATCGTGGAAGAACAACAAATTCATACTACTCGGGGACAATCACATTTGGTGGGGACAGATCAACAGGAAACTATGTTGGGGCATTGTTTGGAAACCCTAATTCAAATAATGGAGGATCCAGTACGGGAACTTTTTTTGACAGTACAAAGAACAGTTCTTTGGGAGCTAACGGAGGATCGTCTAACTACACAGGGGGAACGGGCAAAACAACGTCTGAGATGCAAACAGCCTCTACTTTTACCAATGCTGGATGGGATTCAAATATCTGGGATCTCAATGATGGTATGTATCCAACTCTTAAAGGATCCACTGAAATCTTTACACCAATCGGTCTAGAAGCTAGCCCGAATGATCAAATCAATATATTAAGCTGGATCGCTAGCGGTCAAGACTTTATTAGTGGGTACAACATTTATGGAGGTACTACGTCAAACCCAACCATATTAATAGGGACTGTATCTTCATCTGTTTCGTCCTTTACACACACAGGGTTGACAAATGGGACAACCTATTATTATAGAGTAAAAGCCTTTGACTCTAATGGTAATGAATCTAATTATTCTTCAGAAGTGTCAAGTGTTCCAAATTATAGACCCCAGGGAGATGGAAGCAGCTCCAATCCTTATTTAATAAGCTCTATACAAGATTTAGAATACTTGACCACCCGAAATGACATTGGTACGACCACCAGTGAATATTTTCTTCAAACTAACGATATTGATTTAGTTGGTCAAAATTGGACTCCCAAAACATCTGATTTTAAAGGGAAATATGATGGTGGCGGCTACAGCATCAATAATATGACTATCAATTATACAAATAATGATCTTGAAGGTGTAGGACTATTTTCTAGAATTAAAGCTGGAGCTGAAATTAAAAATCTTGGATTTGTTGAGGCAAGCATTCGTTCTGGAAACAATGATACCGGTGTTTTGGTTGGAAGTATGGAAAGCACTTCAGTGGTTTCGAATTGTTATGTGTATGATAGTAGTTTGATTGGAATCGACACAGGAAGTAAACGAGAAGATATAGGGGGGTTGTTTGGAGAGGTTGATTCCTTTGCAACGATTATTAATTGTAACGTTAGTAACACCACTATAACTGTTACAAAATGGGAAGACGTAGGTGGTTTTGCAGGGAGAATGTACAGACCTACATTGCTTAAAAATAGTCGTGTTGAAAATGTTACAATACAAGTTAATAATGGAGATAATAGCTATTATAATTTCGGTGGCTTTTCAGGTTCTTTGTCTGAAGCTAGACGTTCTAATAATTTTGTTGTTGAGGACATCTCTGTAAGCAATTCAACGATTAATACTTCTTTTAAGGGATATCGTATAGGAGGTCTTTTTGGCTCATTGTCAAGTTCAGATATTGTAAGGGCAGGAGTAAATAGTTCAACAATTACACTTATCGAATATTACTCAGGTGGTTTTGCAGGTAGTATGAGTGATGCAGTGATAGATCAGTCATTTGTAAGAGGAATGCTAATTATTCCAAATACTACTAATTATTACTACTATTTTGGTGGATTCACCGGAAGACCAGATGGAAATTCTATTATTAGAAACTCCTATGTCAATGCAAATATTGATTTGAGACGAAACCATAATGGTGCAATCGCTTATGGAGGTGGTATTTCAGGAAAATCTAAAAATACTGATTACATTAATGTTTACAGAGCAGGAAATTTGTATGTCAATGATAATTCTACAAATCGTATTGGGGGATTTTTAGGAGACCATGAAACGGGCACAACCTATCAAAATAGTTTTTGGGAAAATACCCGGACCAATATTATAAATGCCGAGGATCAAACTTGGTCAGAACACAATCACGTTTTTCCTGACGGAAAATCAAAAACCGAGTTTCAAAATAAAAATACATTTGAATCTGCTGGATGGGACTTTGTAAATGAGACAGCTAACGGAACTGATGACTACTGGGCTGTAGATGAGTCAAACATATTTAATGATGGGTTACCTTATCTGCTTTGGGAAGCTACATTATTTAAAACTAAAAGTCCAATCATTACAGGCACATTGGTTTCACTTGACAATACCACTGTGACAGTAGATTTTTCAACCCAAGTATATGGAGGTGTTTCATCGTCTACATCGGCTTTAGAATTAGATGATTTCACATTAGCAATTGTAGGGGGATCTGCACAGCTAACATCCAATACTCCGACCAGTATTTCAGTCTCTAATTCAACTGTTGTTCTGGGGATATCCTTGGATGGTATCCCAGACGGTTATGAGATGTTGACTATTAGTCCAAATTCAAACGCAGTCTTTGATTCGAGTGGAAGACCCGTAACGAATTTACAATCGCAGAATTCTGATAACCTGAATTATCAACTACCCAAATTAAATAATATTATTGCTCATTATAATTTTATGGGTAACACCAAAGATCAAAGTTCCAATTCAAATAATGGTTCGCAAACCGGTGTTGTTAGTTCCACAGGAGGTCTAAAAGGAACTGGTGAAAATGCATATTACTTTGATGGCAATCCAGGCAGCTATATTGATATTGGAACTCAAATTGATTTGTCAAGTAGTTTTTCAATTAGTGTATTTGCAAAAATAGAAAATGATACGGCCTTCAATAATTTTGAAACAACCTTATTTGGCCACGGGAATAACGCGGTAAATATGGGGGTTCACTCCATATTAGGTCCTAGTGTTGGAAATCGATTTGCCTTTTATAATAATGATTACGATGTAGGTTCAACAAATGGTTCTGATTATGATAAGTGGCGTCATTATGTATATGTTTTTGACGATTCAAATAACCAAAGACATATTTACTTAGATGGACAACTAATTACTTCCAGTGATTCCTATAATGCTGTTGATTACAACGGTACTGGATCTTTCTATATTGGATACCACCCATGGGGAAGGTCAACTAGTTTAAATGGAGATATCGATGAATTTACAATTTGGAAGACCAACTTGGATCAAACAGAAGTCTCCAATCTTTACAATACACTCGCAAGACCACCAATCGTTAATGAAATAAAAATTGCTTCTGACAATTCATCGGTAGATATAGTTTTCGATCAAAGCGTTTATAGTACAGATTCTTCAAGTGGATTGTTAGAGGCAACCGATTTTAATCTTTCAATTTCTGGAGGAACTGCGACCTTGTCTTCTACCATGCCTACTAGTATCTCTGTGAGTGGCACAACCTTTTCACTAGGGATTTCTCTTTCTGGCATTGCAAACGGAAATGAATTGCTAGCGGTTGTTCCTAAAACAGATTCAGTTTTTAATACAAATGGATTCAGTGCAACAACTTCTCAGACAACATCAACAGTTAGCCTAAACAACCTTGATATAGATGGCGATGGTGTACCAAATCAAATAGATAACTGCCCCACTGCATCAAATCCAAATCAATTAGATAGTGATGGTGACGGTATTGGTGATTCTTGTGATATTGATATTCAAGTCTCAATAAAAGTAGGAGGCAATTTAAGATTAGGTTTAGAAATTGGAGAGCAAGTTGAATTTTTGGCTGATTTCGACCAAACAGTATCAAATGTTCAATTATCGGGTTCAGGTTTTTATTCTTTGACCAGCCAATCAATGACTGAAGGCTCATTTGATAAATACACAACTTCTATTCCTATCCCAACAACAGGTTTTGCTAGCGATACATTACAGAAATTTATTATTTCCTATACGTTCCAAGGAAACACCTTTACAACATCGAGAACAGTCTATATTCATCCCGTTCAAAACGACAGAGTTCCTGTGTTTAATAGTTCAGAGAATGCTTATTTGATTGAACATTTAGGACATTTTACATGGGCTTTTGACACTTATGATAGCACGAGTTGGTTAAAGCAGACTGTAGATATTGATTTGCAGGGTCTTACTTGGTATCCGAAGTCATATATAATAGGGACAAATCAAGGAAAGACTACTCATAGTTCAATGAGTACTAATCTGTACTACGATGGGGGAGGATTTAAGATTAATAACTTATTGATTGATTCCCGTGCGTATTCATTCCAGTATACTTCTTTGATTGGAAATGCAGATGATGTTTTATTGAAAAACATACACCTAGACAACGCTCGTATTTTTTCAAATCAAGGTAAGACAGCTGTTTTAGTTTCTGATGATTATGGAGGTGATATGGATAATATTACTATAGAAAACTCTAGGGTAGATGTGGAACAGGGCAGTTCTGTTGCAATTTTCCTGGCAAGAGGAGACCATCTAAGTAGTGCAAGGACAAATTTAATTTCAAAAAATAATATTATAAACGCACCTCAAAGTAATCAAGTGGGAGTTTTTTATGGGGTGATTAATTATCCACGTGGTGGTATTTGGGGAAATTACATTTCTGAAAATGACATTATTTATGCAGACTTTAGTCAGATAGGAATGATAATGGGCTATGCTAGCAGTGTTGGTTGGGGAGGTGGCAGCAGCAGCTTTAAATTAGAGAACGTTATAGTTAAAAATGGGGCTATAAATTTAACTTCCGCAGGGGATACTGTGGGTATGATAGCGGGTTATTATCAGTCAAATTTAACTACAGCGAATCAATCTGAAAAAGAAGATATAGAAAGTTATGAGTTAAATAGGATAGCTGCTAGTGGAATCATTAGGAGTTCTGTAAACTCATCAACAATAAATGATAATCCAAGGACAATAGGTGGGCTTTTTGGTCAAGTAACACCGGGTAAGAAGATTAAGAATGTTTATTCTAAGGTGGAGCTAGACTTAAGTAACAATTTAAATGTAGCTGAAAAAGTAGGAGGTCTAGTAGGTGATTTAAACATGAAAAATTATACTATTTTAATGAATAGTTATAGTGCGGGAGAGATAAAACTCAAATCAGGGTTAAGTTATCATAGTGATACAGGAAATATAATTGGTTATGATAGAAGTAGCCAAGCGGACTCTGAGATCAAAGCGGTTTTCTATGATAATCAGAAGAATCCATCTTTGAGTGGAGGAATTGGAAGACAAACTGGATCAGCCCCGAGAGATGTTCAAGGCAAGAGTACTGCTGAGATGAAAAAAGCCAGTACGTTTATTGCTTCGAAATGGGATTTTATAGAAGAAACTACTAATGGTGTGTCTAATACTTGGAGTATAGACAATGTGAGTTCAAGTAATAAACTTAATGAGGGCTATCCTTATTTGGTATCTGAAGATTTTAGAGATGATAATTTGTTCAAACTTCCTATAGAAATTACTCCTACCTCTGATATTCGTGTAAAAACCACTGTTGCTACAAGAACTATAACTGCTATCGTACCAGAAGGTGGATCTACAAATATAACAGTAAACGTATCTGACACAAGTATTGTACAAGCGGTTATTTCAAATCAAACAACCACAGGGAGTATCACCACTGCTTTATTGACACTGACTTATGTTTCTAGTGCCACTAATGCGACAACTAAGGTTGAAATCAAGGCTACAAACTCCAATCGTCCAGAAGGGTTTATTATAGTAGACTATTACCAAGATAATGAGCAGCCACTTGGAGAACTTATCTTCAAAGTTGACGATAAAATAAGATTAGGAGCATCAGCAGGAGAAAATTTACGAATTGAGTTGAAATCAAATGAACCGATAGGACAGAGTCAGATTTCTTTACAAGGAAGAGGGCTTGCTATTTCAAACGCGTTCATGAGTATAGATGCTAGTGATAACAGGATCGCTTATTATACAACACAGGTAGCAACAAATACTTCTCAACCTGTAGGGACTATAACTGTCACGATTAACTCTGAAGATTTTGCAGGTAACCAGGCTGCTGGTATTGAAAGGCTTTTTGTATTGTCAAACGACAGAGTTCCTGTGTTTAATAGTTCAGAGAATGCTTATTTGATTGAACATTTAGGACATTTTACATGGGCTTTTGACACTTATGATAGCACGAGTTGGTTAAAGCAGACTGTAGATATTGATTTGCAGGGTCTTACTTGGTATCCGAAGTCATATATAATAGGGACAAATCAAGGAAAGACTACTCATAGTTCAATGAGTACTAATCTGTACTACGATGGGGGAGGATTTAAGATTAATAACTTATTGATTGATTCCCGTGCGTATTCATTCCAGTATACTTCTTTGATTGGAAATGCAGATGATGTTTTATTGAAAAACATACACCTAGACAACGCTCGTATTTTTTCAAATCAAGGTAAGACAGCTGTTTTAGTTTCTGATGATTATGGAGGTGATATGGATAATATTACTATAGAAAACTCTAGGGTAGATGTGGAACAGGGCAGTTCTGTTGCAATTTTCCTGGCAAGAGGAGACCATCTAAGTAGTGCAAGGACAAATTTAATTTCAAAAAATAATATTATAAACGCACCTCAAAGTAATCAAGTGGGAGTTTTTTATGGGGTGATTAATTATCCACGTGGTGGTATTTGGGGAAATTACATTTCTGAAAATGACATTATTTATGCAGACTTTAGTCAGATAGGAATGATAATGGGCTATGCTAGCAGTGTTGGTTGGGGAGGTGGCAGCAGCAGCTTTAAATTAGAGAACGTTATAGTTAAAAATGGGGCTATAAATTTAACTTCCGCAGGGGATACTGTGGGTATGATAGCGGGTTATTATCAGTCAAATTTAACTACAGCGAATCAATCTGAAAAAGAAGATATAGAAAGTTATGAGTTAAATAGGATAGCTGCTAGTGGAATCATTAGGAGTTCTGTAAACTCATCAACAATAAATGATAATCCAAGGACAATAGGTGGGCTTTTTGGTCAAGTAACACCGGGTAAGAAGATTAAGAATGTTTATTCTAAGGTGGAGCTAGACTTAAGTAACAATTTAAATGTAGCTGAAAAAGTAGGAGGTCTAGTAGGTGATTTAAACATGAAAAATTATACTATTTTAATGAATAGTTATAGTGCGGGAGAGATAAAACTCAAATCAGGGTTAAGTTATCATAGTGATACAGGAAATATAATTGGTTATGATAGAAGTAGCCAAGCGGACTCTGAGATCAAAGCGGTTTTCTATGATAATCAGAAGAATCCATCTTTGAGTGGAGGAATTGGAAGACAAACTGGATCAGCCCCGAGAGATGTTCAAGGCAAGAATACTGCTGAGATGAAAACTCGATCAACTTTCTTCATTGCAGATTGGAATTTTGGTCAGCAAACAGTGTTTGGAGTTTCCACACCAACATGGAAGGTAGAACCAAGTAAAAATGATGGTTATCCTTCATATGTGGATTCTTTTTTCTCACAAGTAACGAAGACTATTCAAATAATTGAAGCCACACCCGGCCAGGAATCTGTAAGAATCAAATGGAATCCATTGAATGAAAATGAGTTTATCGGGTATAAAATTTATGGGGATACAATAAATCCACCAACAAGAATGCTGGCCAGTGTCAATAAGGACAGTATCCAACATATTGTCACAAATCTAAAAGGAGGCCTTAGGTATTACTTTAGGATGACCTTTATGGATAGTAGTAACAGAGAAAGTGATTTTGGTAATATTGTTGATACTATACCATTGGACATTGATAGACCACCAATCATTGAGTCAACTTCGATAAGCGCTGACAATAAAACAGCTACATTAAGATTTAATGAAGCAGTAACATTGTCTAGTTTGATAGGAGATTCAAGTCAATACTTGCAACTCACAAAATCAAATGCTAATAATATTAACGCAGCAATTACTTCAATAAAATCAGATCCTTCTAATTCAAATCAACTGATAATTGACTTAACTATAACAGGATTAGCTATTGGAAGTGAGCAGTTGATTTTCACCCCTAAAACCAATCCAATCATTATTGACAGTGTTGGAAATACCGCAAGTACAACCCAGTCTAACAACATTGTAACACTGAATAATTCCCCACCAAAAATCTCTCAGATTTCATTAAATAGCTCAAATACGGCTGTGACAGTAATATTTAATGAAAATGTATTTGACTCTTCAAATGCAAGTTCAAGAAGTGCTTCTCTAATGAAAGAAGATTTCAGACTTAGCGCAAGTGGTGGTGTAGCATCTCTAATTTCTAATGTGCCTCAGTCAGTATCATATGGAACTAACTCAAGAACATTTATACTTGATTTTGGATTAACACGAAACCCCTCAGGAGAAGAAATCCTTAGTGTTCTTCCAGCTGTAAATTCAATTTTTGACGAATCAGGGGAGGAACTAAATTACAATGAATCCCAAACCAATACAGTTACTCTTATTGATAAACAAGGCCCTTTGATTGATTCTATAGAGGTATACAGAGAAACAAATATGGATATTGATGTCACCTTTGATGGAGGAATAAGCAAATCTTACCCTACATTAAATGGAATTGATCCAACCAGATTTAAAATCAAACAGCTTTCAGGGCCAACTTTATCAGTAACAATAAGCAATGTTGCCACTATATCAAATGGCCAGGCAGTGGGAGGGGAAAATAAATTAAGATTTTATCTAGACACAGGTGGAATAACACCATCTGGTTATGAAGAATATAGTCTTTCAGCCTTACTGTCACCAACTACTATTTTTGATTTGAATGGTAACGAATATGAGGAATCAATACAAACAAAAAATCAATTTAAATTTTTCGTTCCTGTAGAAGGGGGGGTTTCATTGGAAAAATCAATCCTTAGTCTTTCTAGATCTGAAATTATAGCAAATGATTTTAACCAAGTAGAAATTAAATTGATTGCTATTGACTCTCTTGGCACAAACTTCTTTAAAGGAGGTTATCAAGTTAAAATAACAGGCCCAAATGGGGAACTTAACACATTTGACAATAAAGATGGAACCTATTCTGCTACATTCAAAGTATCTGAAGCACAAAAATTTGAAACTATAGATAAAATGATTTCATTTAGCTTCATATATGCTGGACTACCCTCTAAAATCAAAAAAGATTTACGATTACTTAGAGATTCAGATTTTGATGGAGTAGCAGATATTTATGATACATGCCCTGATACCAGAGGAGGTAAAGAAGTAAATGCTTTTGGATGTGCAGACTATCAAAGGGATTCTGACAAGGATGGGATTAATGATGATATTGATAAATGCCCTAATTCTCCTGAGTTTGAATTATTTAAAACTTATACTACAACAACCTCTGGCACAGAAATCATAATGTCATTTGATTTTGAGGAAAGAAAGTCAATAATTAATGAAGTAGGTTGTTCTCTTTCAGAAACTGATTCAGACTTTGATCAAATATTTGATAATTTAGACAATTGTCCATTGACTTTTAATCCAAGACAAGCAGACAAAGACAACGACGGTCTAGGAGATTTCTGTGATAATAACAATCCTCTTCCAGTTGTTGAAATTTTCGAATTAAATGAATTTGATGAGTTATCAGCTGACAACACAATGATCGGGAAATTGATTGTCAAAGACCCACTTGGTGAGCCTATAAACTATTGGATAGGCTCAGCTTCATTATCAGGTATTATTGACGTTAAAGAAAATGGTGATATTGTAATAATTGACGGAAAAAAACTTACATATTCAGAATTTTCAAATTCAAGAATTTATATCAACGTTTCTGATGGAACAAATAATTTGGTTTTGGGTGGTGAATTAAAAATTAAATATGTTAAAAAGCCGCCAATTCTGAATATTATCACCTTTGAAATATCTGAAAACGCTCCATTGGGGAGTCTTGTAGGTATTATAAATGCTGAAGACCCTCAAGGTGGTCAACTTAATCTTTCAATTAATGAGAATGAGTTCTTTTATCTCGAGGGTGTGTCTCTTAAATCGAAGCAATTACTAGATTTTGAGACTAACCAAACCCATGAGATATTAGTATCAGCAATAGGTGATGAATTTACTACTATTCAAACTACTCAAATCAATGTTTCAGATGTTGAGAATAAAACTTATACAGGTAAATTTTTTATATCAGTTTTCAATGTTTTCAATGAATTGCTAGGCTCTAAAGTAAATTATAGTCGTTATTTTAATCCCTTAAATAAAAATGTTGGTAAATGGAATGTTCGTAAAACAATTTCTGGAGGAGCCGATGCCAATAAATTTGAGATTAAAGGCGGTAGTGATCAAAAGAACGGAGACGGAGAGTCAGAGGGCTTTCTTGCCTTTATCAACCCTCCTGACTTTGAGAATCCTGGTGATGCCGATGGAGATAATATCTATGAAGTAAATATTACATATTTAAATTTAGAAGATGGCTCTGAAAAAACACCTATTCCTGTAACACAACGTAATATTTTTGTCCCTGAAAATGCAGTTACTGCAATTGAGCTCCAATCGTTAGCTACTGGTCCATTAGAAGACACCGACGGAGATGGAGTCGTGGATGTCGAGGACAACTCACCACTGGTTAGCAACCCGAACCAAGTTGATGAAGACGGTGATGGTGTGGGGGATGTTTCGGATGACTTTGACCACGATGGGGTATGGAA